>OGFF01001384.1_pt1 | contig 26193 bp, 24 predicted proteins | sample 1570751 | NCBI WGS metagenome assembly OGFF01 (sample SAMEA2581951, study PRJEB24529) | metagenome | biome: Human gut stool | place: China | collected 2011 | reverse complement strand
TATTGTAGTAATACCCAACGTAGTTGATGCTGACGTTGCCATCAATGTCCTGCATAGCGTCGATACCGTGCAGGACATCCCTGATCTGTTCAGCATGATACTGATGTTCTTCTATGAGGATTCTCATAATGTCTTTATTCTTCTATTTTCTCAATGTTTATACCCCAATCTTGCGCATTTACCTTTTGGATAAACTCGGAGATGGTATCTATGTTCCATTCTGTAGAAATGTAGATAACATTATTGTTGCCCCATTTTACTATATTGGCTCTGCTACGATTGCTTTTATCTTTAGAATTTGAGATTCTTGTGTTATACTCTTCTTGGGTTTCGAGCATGTGTGGGACATTTACTACTACAACTGGAGTCCAATCTTCCATAATTTCCTTCACAGTCTTTGATGGATTACTATTGGTGTAATTCTGTAATACAGCAAGGGCTAATGGACCTTTCTTATAGTTGCCTCGTCCATTAATTGTATAATGTGAATTGTCTCTGCTTCTTTTTTCAGTAGTACTATTTGAGGATTCTTCTTCAATAGAATCTTCATCGTCTACATCATCATCTTCTTCTTTTTTATTAAAAGAAGCCTTTTCCACTCCCAAATTCTCCAAGAACAACTCAACGATAGCTATATCAACGTTAGTTTTGCCGTTCTTATCCTCATAGAATCGGTCGAAAGACAGAATCTTGCCTTCTTCATCCTGGAAGTCCTTGTCATCGAAACCATAGTCCTTAAACACATCATTCCAGAGATAGAAGATAACCTTACTAACGAATAAATCGGCATCGATTTCGCCATCCTTTGCCTTGCAGAAGAAATAGCCGAGTTTCTTGTCTTCAGAATTGGTAAGTGAACCAATCAACTTATTAACCTTGCTGATGAATGACCACCAGTCGTATTGCTTATTACCCGTATTGATGTACCAGTTGAGAAGAGCATTGGTTTCTTTTTCACGACCTTCACGAATAGGCACATACTTCCAATCCCAGCGGCGCTTAAAGGCTGAGTCAATAGGGAAGAGACTCTGGTCACTGGTATTCATTGTAGCCCAAATATAGAGGTTTGAAGGCAGAACAAGGCGCTCTCCCTTCATGATAAGGTTTACCATATTGGCTTCGCCATAGAGCTGGTTAATTTTGTCTTTATTCGTAATTTCCCATCCTTCAAATTCTCTTTCAAGATATTTCTGCATATCCTTATCTGCAACGATAGGATAATCTGAAAAACCGTATTCGTTGCGGTCAAGTAATTGGAACAGGTCACCAAAGATCTGAGCGCAATTTCCTCGGTTTATTTCCTCGATAATAAGATATTGCTTTTTGCCGGATCCAAGTTTCTTCCACGCATTAACATAGGCTTCAAGAAAAGCCTGAGGAATGAACTTATAGGCAATTCTTTCTTCCTTTACGACTTCCTTTGTTTCGTCATCAATGACCTTTTTTCCATAGCAATCTCGGAGTACCACTTCTTCTGTAATAGGTTTGTAAGTTCCAACAAAAGAGGCGTAGTCTGAATCGGGATGGAATGTAGTGCGAATCACGCTTTCTCCGAAAGTCAAATCCTTGATAGCCTTTGATTTACCAGTGCCGGGAGCACCATAATAAATCTGTTGTAAAGAAAGAATTGGAGAATACTTTGGCTTTGTTTCTTCTGCAAAAATCTCTTTAGCATGAAGGAATTTTAAGTATGTTTCTAAGGCGTTAGAATATTGATTGCCGCCTTTAGTATTATATGCTTTGAATTCCTCATTTTCATAAAGTAAGTCTATCATATCTTGCAACTCTTTTGTATGTACGCAAGAGTAGATATCATATTTTTCAACTCCTTTGATTTTGGCAATAGTCTCATTTATACGCTTAAAATCGCTATAGTTGCTAATACTTTTGCCAGCTTTTGTGCAATACTTGATAAAACTTTTATATTGTTCTTCTTGTGTCATATTTCTTATTTTTGTTTTGCTGCAAAAATAAGAAAATATCATGAAATAAGAAAGAAAAATGGGGAAAAAGTTTGGTGTATTTATATTCAAAAATGCATTTCCTGTAGATTCAGGTGTCATTAAGTGTCATTAAAGTTTTTGGAGGATGATTTTTCCTTCTTATCATCGAAAAAGTGTATGGTTTAACATTTGTTATCCTCGGAAAAAGTGTGTTGTTCTCTTGTTTTTATCCTCGAAAATGTGTATCTTTGCAGCGCAAATATTTAAATTACAAGACTTCCCATCTGACGAAGTTTAAGAGTTATGTTCCTGGAGAACCTCTGTTTACAACAGCAGAAATACTGAAGGAATATAGAACATAATTTTGTATCGTAAGATTTATATCCAATGTCAGACCATTTGACCATAGAGCAGCGGCACAAGAATATGGCGGCCGTCAGGAGCAAGGATACGAAGCCGGAGATGGTGGTGCGGAAATACTTGTGGAGCAGGGGGTTCAGGTACAGGGTGAATAACCCGAGGCTGCCTGGACACCCAGACATCGTATTGCGCAAATACCATACGTGCATCTTCGTGAATGGTTGCTTCTGGCATGGTCATGAGGGGTGCAAATACTTCAGGATGCCGAAGACGAATACGGAGTTCTGGGAGAGGAAAATCTCACGCAATAGGGAGAGGGACCGGGAGGAACAGAAACAGCTGGCAAGGATGAGGTGGCACTGCATCACCGTCTGGGAGTGTGAACTGAAAGGGGAGAGGAGAGAGAAGACGCTCGAGTCGCTGGAGTACACGCTCAACCATATCTTCATCCAGGACAGGGACCTGAGATACAGGCTGCCGGAAATGGAGGACTTGGGTATGGCTGCGGAAGAGAATGTTTTATTATTCTAATGTTATTTTGTCATAGTTTTTGGTTATGACAAAATAATATTTTTTCTTAAAAGAGGGGGATTTTATTTAGAAAATCAACCTGTCCTTTTTTAGCCATAATAAGAGGTCTTTCGAAAACCCACCAGTCCTCCCTTACCCTTAATGAGGGATTTTTTCTAAAATCACCCCGTCCCTCTTTACCATTAAAGAGGGCTCCACCGCTTTCCCCAAGCCCCTTTCCCCTCAGGGGACAGGGGATGTGCCAACCGCCCTACTCGGTGCTCAAACCGCTTCGCTATAAGGTTGGCGGACCATCAGAGGTCTTCGCCAGCAGCGGAGCTGCATTTTGCGGTATGCGACCGCATGGATACAAATCGCTTACGGGCTGCTTGCTGGGTGCTTGCTCATTGCTTATTATGGCTGCTGGAGTGATTGGAGGTCGCTCTCTGAACGGAGGGCGAGGGATGGGAGAACCTGGTCGAAAAGGGCTTGTTTCACCTCTTCGTTGGGGAAGCCAAGTGTATAGCCAAACTCGTCGTATTTCTTGATGGTGAGGTAGCCTGACTGGTAAAAGATTGGCTTAATTTTGATAAAAAAAGCCTCCGACTCTCACGAGCGGGAGGCATGATAAAAGAAAAAATGTAAGGAAGTTAAGGGAGTTAAGGAGTTTCAGATGTGGAAATGGATCTCCTTGAGCCATTTGCGGGTGTCGAAACAGGGACAGGCCTTGCGGACGCCGGGGAGGTCGCAGTGACCGAGGATCTCGGCATCGGGGAAGTCGACGCAGAGGCTGCGGAGCAATTCTTCCATGGTGATCTTCTGAGCTTCGGTACGGGTGTCGGCAGGACGACCCTTGGCATCGAGTCCGCCTTCGTAGCAGATGCCTATGCTGTTCTTGTTGAAGTGGAGGGCGTGGGCGCCTACTTCGTTCTCGGGTCGGCAGGGGTAGAGGGTGCCGTCGCGGGTGATGTAGTAGTGATAGCCGACGCTGCTATAGCCACGGGCTTTATGGCAGGCTTCGAGCTGCTCGATGGTGAAACTCTGGGTGACTCTCGTCGCGCTGCAATGCAGCACGATGAGAGAGATGTTACGGTGATTTTGCATAGTCGTTAGATTTTTTGGGTTAACAAACGATGGGGTGGTTGTCTACATTCTGCCGCAGCTGGTGACGCAGAAGGCGCCGGCAATGGCGGTGAGAACGGTGATGACGAAGTTGATGATGTTTTTTAATGTTTCTTTTTTCATAATGGTTTATTTTTTTTAATGGTTAATGTTTTTTTTTGAGGAGTTAAGGAGTTAAGGGAGTTAAGGAGTTAAGGGAGTTAAGGAGTTAAGACATTACTCTCCTTCGCCGCCGGTATTCTCGCCGCCTGATGGGTTGCTGCCTGTGCCGCCGGATGGGTTGCTGTCAGAGCCTCCTGATGGGTTGCTGCCTGAGCCGCCGGATGGGGTAGTGGTGCCTCCGCCTGTGGTGCCGCCTGGCTTCGTGGTGGAAGAGGTGACGAGGATGTCGGCTGCATCCTTGAGGGTGGCGTCGAGGTCGAGACGGCTGTTGGTGAGCTTGCCTGTGGCACGGGCACGGAGCTTGACGCCCTCTATGTTCTTTGCCACGGTGAAGGATTCCTTCGTGTCGGCTCCCTTCTTGGGTCGGATGCCAATGGAGAAAATGGCGAGGTCGTCGATCTTCACGGAGTAGCCGCTGAGGACGAGTTCCTTGACGCACTTCACCATGTCGGTGAGGATGCCGCGTACGGCTCCTGCCGAGAAGGGTGTGTTGTGGCTCGACATGTGCTCGGCGAGTTGGTCGATGCTGATGGTTGCGGTGACTGCAGGACGGGCATAGTACTTGCCGTACGTTCCTGGAAACTTTTTGTTGTTGTTTTTTACTAACTTGTAGAGAATCATAGTTCTTTTAGATTTTGGTTAATGTATTACTTGAGTGCACTAAGTTCATTCTCTCTGAATGACAATGCAAAGATACGATGATTTTATTTGGCAATGATGCCAAATAAAACATGTCATGAGAAATGGTGCCAAATGATGCGAAATGATGCTTTTTGATTGCATCATTTCGCAATTGATTGTGAAGGGGCTTTCAAAAACCCACCAGGATTTTTCTTTTGCCTTAATGATGATCTTTTTCGAAAACCTACCTGGATTTCATTAGTATTAATGAATTCTTTTCTAAAATCACCCCGTCCCTCTTTTATTGATAAAGCTGGCTGCACTCGGCAATTTGAAAGCGAACTTTCATTGCGCTCATTCGCACAGCTTTTTCCCATTAATGAGGGATTTTTTTCGAAAACCCACCAGTCCTCCCTTACCCTTAAGGGAGGGTCCACCGCTTTCCCCAAGCCCCTTTCCCCTCAGGGGACAGGGGATGTGCCAACCGCCCTACTCGGTGCTCAAACCGCTTCGCTATAAGGTTGGCGGACCATCAGAGGTCTTCGCCAGCAGCGGAGCTGCATTTTGCGGTATGCGACCGCATGGATACAAATCGCTTACGGGCTGCTTGGTGCTTGCTCGAAGTTTGCTTGGTGCTTGCTCGAAGCTTTTTCGAAAATCCACCTGGATTTCCTTAGTATTAATGAGTTTTTTTTCGAAAACCCACCAGTCCTCCCTTACCCTTAAGGGAGGGTCCACCTCTCATCTCGGTCTTCTCCCCTCAGGGAAGAAGAGGAAACCGCTCCTCCTCGTCGCTCGTAACCATTTCATTCTATGGTTGGCGGACCATCAGAGGTCTCGCCAGCAGCGGAGCTGCGGTTTTTTGTGCGGGGATAAACCCGCTTTCACTCAAGGATTTGCTTAGGGGCTGCCTGGTAGATGCTTAGGGACTGTTTGGTAGATGCTTAGGGGGCTGCTTGATGATGTTGTGACAACACAAAACCTCCTGAAAATCTCCCCATTTGCAGAAGTGGAGTAAAAAAATGCTGAGATTCTTTGCTTTTTCAGAAAAGAAATCGTATTTTTGCAGCAATAAAAAAGATTTTATTATGGATGTAACAATACAATCGGTCAATTTACAACTTCCGAGTTCAGACATTCAGTTTTTGAAGGAATTGGCTAACAGGATGGGATGGAAAGCCAATACTGTAAACTCTGAAACTTCCAATACAGAGTTGGACAAGGCCATTCTTGATATTAAGAAGGGAAACGTGAAAAACTTCGACACATTAGAGGAAATGATGAACTATTTAGAAGCTTAAAAATGTATAAGTTACAACTCTCTGGAAGATTTAAGAAATCGTACAAGAAGTGTATCAAACGAGGATATGACAAGTCTTTGTTTGAGGAAGTTGTGACTATTTTAATGAAAGGAGAACAATTACCTGAAAATACAAAAATCACCCTTTGCATGGCAATTATGAAGGTTGAATAGCATTTATGAATTTGGCAAAGCTGCATAAGTAATTCACTCAAGTTTCATATGTTCAGAAGTTAAAGGAGTTAAGACAACAGCCCCTAAGCGATTCGTGTCCATGCGGTCGCATACCGCAAAACGCAGCTTTGCTGCTGGCGAGACCTCTGATGGTCCGCCAACCATAGAATGAAATGGTTACGAGCGACGAGGAGGAGCGGTTTCCTCTTCTTCCCTGAGGGGAGAAGACCGAGATGAGAGGTGGAGCCCTCTTTAATGGTAAAGAGGGACGGGGTGATTTTAGAAAAAATCCCTCATTAAGGGTAAGGGAGGACGGGAGTAGTTTCGAAAGAATCCTTATGGCAAAAGAAGGACGGGAGTAGTTTCGGACAGTTCTTTGCAAAGAGCTGTAGCAGCATGAGCTGCTACAGCATGCTTCAGGGTTCATCAAGGTACTGAAAGATGAGATCTACTTGCTGGCGGCTGTAGAAATGAGAGTTCTTCCCTACGTTGCACCGCTGCAGTGCGACGTAGAGTTCGGGAATGTTCTTGATCCAACGTGAGAGTCGGTTGACTGCGACCTTGGGGGTCGAATGGGGGAAGTAGAGCATGGCAAGCTCTGCTTTTTCGTATAGTCTGAGTTGCATTTTTATTAATGGTTTTTGTTTATTTTTTTTGGGGGGTAAGGGAGATGTTCAGGAGTTAATGGAGTTAAAGGAGTTAAAGGAGTTAAGGAGTTAAGACAACAGCCTTATTGCTTGTATATTTAGCTGTAAAGCATATGGCTTTAACTTCTTAAACTTCCCTATTTGCGAAAGTTGAGTTAGATGAATTTTAAAGCTTTTGCCCTTTACCTTTCCGCTATGCGCCGGTGACCGTTGGTTCAGGGCGCCTTGCCGATTGCCATTATACCCAGGGCGCTGCCCTGGGCTAAGAGCTTCTGCCCCTTCAGGCGTGCTGCTATGGGCTTATTGGGCATCAGGGCGTGCTGCTTCTGTGAGTTTTTTTGACCTTCAGGGTAGGGTGTTCAAAATAGGTTTCCAAAACTGACTCAAATATTGAACGAAAAATATACTTAATATATTATAAATCAATGAGATAGCGTTTGCTGTTTGATGCCGTTTTTTGAAGTATTCGAAAACTTCTCATATCATTTATACGACATTGGTTGTTTATCAATGATTTATACGCTCAAATACGCAAAAAGTGAGTCAAATTTTGATACGGATTTTGAACACCCTACCTTCAGGGCGTGTTGCTTCCATGAGCTTCTTGTCCATCAGGGCGTGCTGTTATGGGCTTATTGGGCATCAGGGTGTGCTGCTATGGGCATCTTGGCCTATCTGTAGCCCCTAAGCGATTCGTGTCCATGCGGTCGCATACCGCAAAATGCAGCTCTGCTGCTGGCGTAGACCTCTGATGGTCCGCCAACCATAGAATGAAATGGTTACGAGCGACGAGGAGGAGCGGTTTCCTCTTCTTCCCTGAGGGGAGAAGACCGAGATGAGAGGTGGACCCTCCCTTAAGGGTAAGGGAGGACTGGTGGGTTTTCGAAAAAATCCCCAGAGCGAAACCGGCATTCGTGGGAGCGAATCAGAGTTCTCTCGGAGCGAAAGCAGCGATCGTGTGAGCGAGCCAGAGAATCGTGGGAGCGAACGTGGCGAACATCGCATTCGCTCCCACGAATCACAATTCATCTTTGTTCTCAATGAAGCGGGAGTCGGCAGCAATGGTGACACCCTCTTTCTCCACCACCCACCACCCATGGGAGTTGTTGCGCCGCGTCTTGCTGTACCCCAGGTGGGTCATCACGTCGCCCACGTTGCGGGTAGAGAAGGAGGGACGGAACACCGGGTTGCCGGCGATGTGTTCGAGGATCTCGGCACTCGTCACGAACTTCAGGTTGGGGGAGTGGATGTCGGAGTCGGGGTTGGGGACACGATAGTATTTCTGGATCAGCTCCTCCATGTAGTTGTTCACGATGAAGAGGCGGTTGTGCACCTCCAGGTGACTGATGTCCTTCGGCGTGAGCCAGTACACCCAAGGCTCCTCCTCGCCATCGGATGCGGCAGAGAGCGTTTTCTCCTTCATCACCTTCTGTCCCAACGCCAGGGCCTGGGCATAGAGATGGCGGTAGTCGATGGGTGTCTCGCGAGGACTCTGAATGCGTTCCACCTCCCATACGAGGTAGCGGCGGGTCTCCTGTTCGCTGATGATGTGGATGTTGTTGCTCGTGCCGCAAAGCGAGGCGTTGTGGAGCAGCTGAGAGCTGTAGCGGGCATAGGGACGTCGCAGGGTGATGGTGGGCTTGGTGACGATGCTCTTGAAGGCGCTGAGGTTCTTGCCCATGGGTGTCTCAAACTCGTCGAGACAGATGAGAGCCTTGCTGGCACACAGCTCCAGGAAGTCCTTGTTGTTGTAGTCGGCGGTGGAGTCGTTGGCGTAATACTGGCGCAGCTCGGGAGGCAGCAGGTACTGGAAGAAGGAGGTCTTGTAGAGTCCGCCCTTGCCCACGAGGATGAGCACCATCTCGTTGACCACCCTCGGGGATACCCAGCACGCCACCATGCCTACGATCCACTTGCGGAACATCTCGGTGAACTCCTGCTGGGTGTGGAAGTGGGTGGGGTAGTTCTTCACCACCACGCGCCGGCTCAGCTCACCGATGTAGTCGGGGTCACCCTCCTTCCATTCGGGCAGGCTCTCGAGAAATTCGGTCAGTGGATTGTATCGTCTCACGAAGTCGCTGTTCAGCACGATGTCCAGCAGGTTGATGGGGATCTTCAGTCCGTCGAGATCCATCCACGAGAAGATGGAGTTTTCGATGGGGTCGTCGACGATGGTCCAGCGGAAGTAGCTGGTGTTCTGGATGTCGAGTCCTCGCATCTCGGTCTTGTCGGTGATGGTGTTTCGGCGCAGTTCGAGTCGGGTGCTGAGCCACTGCCTCACGTCCTTGACGTCGGGGGTGCGCTTGTATCGTTCGCCGGGGGCATAGAGGTGCCAGCAGCCGAAGTTGGCGGGGTGCTTGTACATCCAGTCAACGATGCTCTTGATGCCGTCGTACTGGCTGCCATACTGCTGCAGCATCCAGTTGAGCAACTGCTCCTTGTCGGCACCATAGCTGTGGCAGAATCCTGCAAACCGCATGCAGTATTCGTGGTGGCTGCCAGGCTGAAACTGCACCCGCCAGTTCCTGGCATGGTCCTCTACCCGCTGTATGATGGCTTCGAAGGTGGGGGTGCCTCCCTTGGTTGCGTTGCTCTTGGCGCGGTTCTTCTCGGCATTTTTCCTGACGGCTTTGTCGGCTGCCTCCTCTTTCTCCTGTTCCTTCAGCACCACGTGTTGATAGAACCAGTTCACCTCGTCGGGGGTGAAGGTGAGGGGCTTGGATTCCCAGCAGAAGTAGGCTTTCGCGTCGTGGGCGAGTCCGCAGAGCCTCACCATGTCCTTGCACTGCTGGTCGGCAGAGATGTGCAGCAGGTCGTCGTAGATGGAGATGGCTTTGTCGACGGCGAGATGATGCAGTTCGGTGACGGTGAGGGTGCATCCCTTAGGCCGTTCGTAGCGTAGGAGGATGCGTAGTCCCTTTCCGCTGATGGTGCGGTACACCACCATGGAGTAGGGCGACTTGGAGGCGAGCTCCACTTTCTCGTCGAGCACGATTCCTGCGACGTGGTCGTAGTCGAGCATGAGCCATCCCGTGGCGCATCCGAAGTCCTCGAGCTTTCGTCCTGTCCGCCTGAACTGGATGGAGGGGCAAATGGCGGGCAGTCTCCGCTTTTTGTTGCGTGCTTCATTTCTATCGATGTTTATTGCCTCTCGATAGCCTTTTGTGTCGTTTTCCAATGCCTTGTCATGGAGGATGAGTCTTTCCAGTTCTGCAGTACTGATGAGTGGACTGTGACAACTCGTGCGTAGCGAACGAAACAGCGATGGAAGATTGTTGGTTGTTTCCATTGTTTTGATTGTTTAAAAGTTTATGTGATTTTTAGGGGATTTATTATTTCGTATTCATTTCGTATTGGTATAGTATTTCGGCCTTGCGGTAGAGGGTGCCTTTTTTCTGCTCGTTGCTGAAAATGGCGAGTGCTTTTATAAGCTGTTCGTTGTCACAGAGCGTCATTTTTCTATCGAACTTGGAATAGCTTTCATTGAATTCGTCAACCAGGCTCTTCACGTATTCGTGTCTCGAATGCTTTGTCCGTTCCTCCTCGTCTCTGTATTTCAGAATCCTGATAATACTTAGTCTGAGCCGATTTTGTAAGTCCTGCGAGTAAATCGCGTCATTAAGACGTTTCAAGGTATGACTGCTGAAATGACCTTCTTCCATTAAGTCCTGGTTGGTTATTTTGTATTTTTGTCTTTGCCTTGTGTAGAAGTCCTGCCATTTATGGTAATAATGGTAGATGCATCTCAGCATTTGCTTCTTCTCTTCGGACAGTGCCAGAACTTGTTCTATTTCTTCCTTTTTGGGCATTACTTTGTTGTTTATATTTCGATTGCAAAGTTCGACATTTTTTTTTGAATACTCAGTGCACCTCTATGACGTGCACTATTGTTAAATCCGTTAAGAAAATAAAAGGTTTTTATACAGATTGGGAGGTATTTTGCCATTCTGCCGTTTTGCCACCCAATTGGAACAATCCTTATAAATGTGGACAAAAATGCGGGCAAATCCCATCCGTTCCCCCTTATAATCAATACTTTATCTCACTTTTCTCGCGTTGTTTATATATAAATGTTGAAATGAATCGGCACGGCAGCTGTTTTGGTAGTAATAACTGTTCAAAAAGGGTAGTAAATTCTGTTTTTTCGCATTTTTGTAAAAGATGGGTTTTAGCCTAAAAAGGTGAGGTGCCCATTTTTGCCCACCCCCGATTTGGGCCACAAAAAAAGCCTGTTTTTTGCCTCCGTTCCAATGTTTTGGGCATGGTGCCCACATGTTTTTTCGTTTTCTTTTACATCGATTTCGTGTTTTTCTTCATGATTTTTGCATATTTTCCCATTTCTTTGTCAAATTTTCTGCTTGCGCAAACGCAAATTGGCAGATTTCGGGAGTAATTTGCTGTGTTTTCCGATGATCATCCCATGCAAATTTCGCCATAATATGCATAAAAATCCCTCAATGAGGGATAAAAATGATTAAATTCATCCCTCATTGAGGGAACTTTTCTGAAGAATTCATCCCTCATTGAGGGATTTTTTGTATCTTTGCTGCAGTTTTAAATGATATTCATCTAAAAGAAAGATATGATAGACAATAAACTATATGAATACATGGCGGAGCTGCTGAAACGTACTCCGCTTGATTTCATCAGATATAAATATGATGAAATCAACTGGAATGGACGATTAATAGGTATTGTGGGGCCGAGAGGCGTTGGAAAATCCACCATGATACTACAGCGCATCAAGCTATCCAAGGAAGGCCATCACCTGTATGTGTCGGCCGACAACATCTATTTTTCAAATCATTCCTTGGTTGACTTCGCCGACGAGTTTATCAAGGAGGGTGGTACACATCTTTATATAGATGAAATTCACAAGTATGCCGGATGGAGCAATGAACTGAAGCAAATTTACGACATGCACCCATCCCTGAACCTTATCTTTACCGGTTCATCGGTATTGGACATCAAGAAGGGAGAAGCAGATCTGAGCCGCCGGGCACTGATGTATATGATGCAAGGCTTGTCGTTCAGGGAATACCTGCAACTTTTTGAAGGAATCAAGTCCAGAGTTTTCAGTCTCGACGAAATACTCAATCACCAGGTAGAGATTCCGGGAGTGGAACATCCATTGCCAATTTTCAGAGCGTACCTCGACCATGGCTATTACCCATTTGCCATAGAGGGAGATTTTACGCAAAGAATGCTGCAGGTGATAGACCAGACGGTAGAAGTTGACATTCCGCAATATGCCGATATGAGAGCTTCAACAGCACGCAAGCTAAAGCGCATGCTCGTTATTCTTTCCGGGTTGGCTCCCTACAAGCCAAGCTTAGAGAACCTTGCCACAGAAATCGGGGTGAGCAAGAACAACGTTCCTGATTATCTGGTCTATCTGGAACGTGCAGGAATGATAGGTCTGCTCAGAGATGATACTTCGGGAATGCGCAATCTTGGAAAGGTAGAAAAAGTCTATGTCGATAACCCAAGCCTGATGTCTGTACTCAACCCTAATCCCAATATTGGAAACATAAGGGAAACTTTCTTCTACAATCAGATGAGAGAAAAACAGAATGTTATTTCCTCCAGGATTTCCGACTTTACCATTGGTGACTATACCTTTGAGATTGGCGGAAGGAAGAAAGGTAAGAAGCAGATAGAGGATGTAAAAAACGGACGTATCGTAAAAGACGATATCGAGACGGGGCATGGAATCATCATCCCTCTCTGGTACTTCGGAATGAATTATTAACCGAATACACTTCAAGACAGTAAAAAACGTCATTTACTCAACTTTCACATATAATAAAAGGTCTATACACCACTTTTCATCGTGGCATATAGACCTTTTTCCAGCGCTATCATCAATTTAAAAGTAATAAAAGCCTAAATTGGTTCAAACCTGAATATAGGTTTCTTTATCATTTCGGGTTGAAGATACATCAACATATAGATAGGGTAATAGAGAATCTTGCCTACGACCTGAACATTGAAGCATATATGTATTACTTTTTCTAACCATATTTTATAGGTTTACGGAACTTTTCCAACCTATTTTAGACTGAAAATGGAGCTTTTCCAACCCTTTTTAGGGCATTTTTTGCCACTTTTCCAAGTTCCAGCCGCTGCAAAGATACAATATTTATCCAAAAGTCAAGGCAAACAATAGTTAATTTTATCCAAAAGTCAAGGCTAACAACAGTTAAATCTATCCAAAAGTCAAGGCTAAACACCGCATTAGCTACAGTGACAGTAAAAAACGTAATTTACTCAACTTTCGCATATAATAAAAGGTCTATATACCACTTTTCATTGTGGCATATAGACCTTTTTTTGATATATCAGGCTCTGCTTTCGCCTTTGCGAAACTTACTTAACCATTATCTTATACGTCTTGCCGTCGTGCTTCACGATGTTCAGACCCTTCTGCAGACCATGGGTGCGACGACCACTTGCATCGTAGTATTCTGCATCGGCATCACGGCTGATGGCGTTGAGGTGGTCAATGGCAGTGCTGCCATCGTTCTTTCCGATGCTCAGTTTCGCAGCTGACGTAAGTGATGCGTCGGATGGATGGAGGTATGCACGCATCGGTAGGATAGTGGTGTCGTGCAAGTCGCTGACGCGGCAGAACTGGTCCTCGCCAATGACGTAGTCGCTTGTCGCAAGATTCTCACCACTGATCTGAATGAACGAACCTACGAGGTTGACATCGGAACTGGTTCTTGAAAGTGGGGCAGTAACGATGTCGGCACCGACAGCAGAGAGGCTGAGCACCGTCTCGCCCTCCTTCATCTTGAAGAGCACTGGAGTGCCGGCAGGGATGACGCCCTCTTCATAACTCTCTATGGTGATACATTCCTTAGCCGCATCAATGCCTGTGAGACGATAGAAGTCACATTCTGCTTCCTGGCTCAGGTCGATGGCGAATGGCAAGCAGAGTGTTCCCCAGGCTGCGCCTTCAGGGATATTGCGGCTGTAAGAGATGGTCTTGGAGGTGAACGCCTCATAGTCCTTGAAGTCCTCGCCGTCGGCGAGTGTCAGGTCTTCGGTCGCCACAAACTTGTTGTTTGCATCCTTTGTCACCACGATGTTTCCAGCCTTGTCGGCAACATACTTATGCAGAGTACAGCCCTCGTTGCGACAGCCCATGTGATAGATATGCTCGTTGGCATCATGTTCAGGACTGGCCAAGGTGGCAGAGGCTACGTGAACCAATTCATTCTCAGAAGAACTGTTGCTATATGAGGAAGTCGTATTGTCGCAGTAACGGAATGATCCATGATATACAGTATTGCCCTCAGCAGCTGTCAGTACAGGATAAGCATCTGTGCCGAGTTTCTGATACCACGCCAGTTCGCCTTCTGATTTGCTTCCATTGAGCAGGTAAGCCACTTCACCGCTCTTCAGCTGCTCAGGGGTGAATGCCTTGACCACGTCAGCTTCATTCTTACCTTCAGGATAGGTCAATGAGCCATCTCCGATAGCCACGACTGCATCACCCGTCAGTTCCGTTCCTTTGATGGTCATCTTAGCACTACTGTTGTATGCCAAGATGCCAGAAGCAGAGCTGGAAGCATCTACAATGTATCCGACAATGAGACCATTACAATCTGCATAGTTAGCAGTAATATTGCCAATACCCAACACATTGTTAATATTGCATATATTAGCATATCCTATCAAGTTTCCGACGCGAGCATCTCCCGTAACATTGCCATAATTGGCACTGTTCTGGAGGCTTCCTTCACCAAAATATCCAATTATACCTCCAACGAAATCCTCCGTGCCTGTTATCTCACCATAATTGGCGCATGAAGTGATGGAATTTTCTGAATCGAAGCAGATACCTACAATACCACCAACAGAATGTAAACCATTCACTATTGCATGGTTTTCGCAGTTGCTGATGTTGCCATTAGCTCTTCCTGCTATTCCGCCAGTCTCATAGTTTCCTTCTACCGAACAGTTTCCTGTGGTCTTGATATTTTCAATCACACAAGAACCTGCGCATCCTGCCAAAATACCAGTACTACAATTATCATTGCCCTTCACCTTCGCATTGTCGAAAGTGATGTTCTTGATGCGGCAATCAGCAGCATAGCCAAAGAAACCAATTTCATTAGAGGTGGAGCTGATGAAGAGATTACGGATCGTCTTCCCGTTGCCGTCGAACGTTCCTTGATACTGCTTAGAATAGTTACCGATAGGATCCCAGCTGAGCTCTTCTGTATTCGTGGCGGCATCAGCCTTATGGCATACAGTGCTCATATCAATTTCTTCCACATCATCGGCAATCTTTGCGCAGGCACTTGTCTTACCTACATTCACGTAGTCACGGAACCACGCCAGATGCTCTGCCGTCTTCAGCATGAAAGGTTCCGCCTCGGTTCCATTACCAGTCACGCCTGCAGGTGGTTGATTACCTATTATTTTTACATTGAGCGTGACATTGCCTTCGATGGCATCGCCATCATGCTCTCTGGCACCGATATAATAAGTGGTGCCTTTCTTTACTTCGTAGGTGATTTTGAAGTCGTAACCATTACCATCACCTTTTTTAATCAAGTATTTAGCCGTGCGGCTGTCCCATAGGGCGCCATAGGTGTCTTCGCCGTGGCTGTCTGCCGTTACCACCAATGTTCCCTCTTCTGGAGCTGTAAATTTATAAAGATTGTAACCGCTGATTTTCTTCCTCGAACCAAATACCTTTTCGATCGTTATGTTATTGTTGCCCAATTTAACGAACTGAATTTCTTTCTGGCACTTCGTGCACTTGTCGTTCTCATCATAGTTGTGACCAGTGGCAGCCTCCTTGATAATGTTACCTACTGGTTGTGTCAATCTTTCATCTAAATAAGTCTCATTACAAGCATCACATTCCCAATATTCAATTGTGCCATCTACTGTGCAGGTAACATCCACTGATTCGTGATGTATGATACTATTGCCATGCTGCATCGTGAATGTACCCTCCTGTGCTGGCTTTGTATTGCTATATTTACCTGTACCTTCCAACTCGCCTGAGCATTTCATTATCACAGGACAATCCGAATACACCTTATTCGTAGAGCCAAGCATAGGATAATCGTCTGTATTCAGTTTTTGCCCCCATTTTGCACTTTCTGAGGCATTTCCCTGGAGTATAAAAGCAACAAATCCACTCTTCAACTGTTCTGCAGAAAATGCTTTTACCCTAAAAGCAGAAGTCAATGAGCCTTGTCCGATAGCCTTGACAGCTTCACCTGTCTGCTCAGTTCCATTGATGGTAAGTTTCGCATTGCTGTAGTATGCCAAGATGCCAGAAGCGGTGCTGCGTTGATCACTGATTTCTCCAACAATGAGACCGCCATTTAGTTTTGTCGCAGTCGCAGTAACATTGCCAACGCCAAGCACATTGTTCAGATTGACTGTTGCAGCAAATCCTATCAGGTTTCCGACCTGGGCAACTCCCGATATATCGCCATAGTTGGCACTGTTCTGCATGGTTCCTGTGCCAAAATATCCAACTATGCCGCCAACTCCGTATTCCGTTCCTGTTACGGCACCATAATTAGCGCATGAAGAGATAGTTTTGTTGTAAGAGCTGCCTACAATACCTCCTACTTTATTTGTACCATTCACCATTGCACGGTTTTCGCAGTTGCTGATGTCGCCCGCTCCTGTTCCTGCAATTCCGCCTGTATTTTCAGTTCCTTCTACCGAACAGTTTGCCAGGATTTTGATGTTATCAATAGTACATTTCTCAAAACCTCCTGTCAATATTCCTGTACCAAAATTATTAGTGTTCTTCACCTTCGCATTGTCGAAAGTGATGTTCTTGATACAGCCATAAGAAGCATAGCCGAAGAAACCTCTATACATAATGGTGCTATTGATGTATAGATTGCGAATCGTCTTCCCGTTGCCGTCGAACGTTCCACAATACATCTTGCCTTTACCGATAGGATCCCAGCTGAGCTCTTCTGTATTCGTGGCGGCATCAGCCGCATGGCAGAACTCTGATAAGTCAATATCGTCAGTCAGCATGGCTGAAGCATATTGAGATTCATATTGAGATTCATTATTCACATAATCGCGGAACCACGCCAGTTCGGCAGCAGAGGATATCTCATAAGGTTTGTCTACTGAGCCATTACCTCTGGTAGGCTTCGTCTGTGCCCATACCCCCTCATAAGGCATGAGGATAGCCATCACGAGCAGCAGCATCGTGACGAGCCATTTCGGTTTGTGTAATTGTTTCTTTTTCATACACGTTTTGTTATTAATAATTAATGTAAATATTTTGTCTTGTATTTCTGTTTGTCTATTCATCAAGAGGGTAGGGTACTTTCCTCTATGATGGGACAGACTGCGCCGTCAAGCCCATTGAATTGTCAGGACGAAGAACACTCATAGAAATATAAGTGGCTTGTCTGCATGATGAACAGGTATGCCGAACTTGCAGTCTGTCATGGCTCCTGTTTCGCAATCATGGAGCAAATATACCAAAATAATTTGGGAAAAGGTGTCGCATTCCCCTGTCTATGTGTCGCATTCCTATCATTTAGGTGTCGCATTGGTAGGGAATGCGACACCTGAAAGGGGTTTTTCCGATAAAAATGTCTCTTTTCTCTGGTGTTTTTCAAAAATCAGTAATTTCCACTTTTTTATCATCCGAAGCTGTTTCTATAGCCGGGCAGTCTCTCTTTTTGGTCCCTCAGAGCTTCCCTTAGCCCGGGCAAATGAACTCAAGCAGCACGCCCTCCTGTATGATTGATATCACCCAGCACGCCCTGAAAGGGCAGAAGCTTTGTAAATTGTCAGGATTTTTAAAGCTTTTGCCCTTACAGGGCGCCAGGTTTGTGTCCTCCAAAACCTACTCATTTTAGCTAAAAAACAGTCTAAATATTTGGAAGTTACTAAATTTCAGAGTATCTTTGCAAAGGAATAAAACGTATCAAGACAAAGGAATCAAAACGTATCCCTGCAAAGGAATAAAAAGAAATGCGTATGAGACAGGTAGAAGAAAGATATATCAGCTTGCTGACCGACTTCGGCTTCAAGCGAATTTTTGGAACAGCAATAAACAAGGATTTGCTGATTTGTTTTCTCAACAGCTTGTTTGATGGCAAACAGGTTGTGAAGGACGTTTCGTATCTCAACCCTGAGCATGTGGGAGACGTCTACACCGACCGCAAAGCCATCTTCGACGTATATTGCGAGGGCGAAAACGGCGAGAAGTTCATCGTAGAAATGCAGAATGCCTATCAGACATATTTCAAGGACCGCTCCCTGTTCTATTCCACATTCCCTATCCGTGAGCAGGCACCAAAGGGGAAGGATTGGGACTTTAAACTCAACTACGTATATACCGTTGCCCTGCTCAACTTCGACATGAACGAGGAAGCCTTCGAAAAGGAAAAAATCCGCCATAGTGTACAGCTGTGCGATACCGCTACTCATAAAGTGTTCTACGACAAGTTGGAGTTCATCTATGTAGAAATAGCCAAGTTTAACAAATCGCTGGAGGAACTGGAGACGCTTTACGACAAGTGGCTCTATGCGCTGAAGAATCTCTACAAGCTTACCCAGCGCCCTAAGGAGTTATGCGACAAGGTCTTCGACCGCCTCTTCGAGGAAGCCGAGATTGCCAAGTTTACTCCGCAGGAATTGAGGGAGTACGAAGCCAGCAAGATAGCGTATCGCGACATCAAGAATTCCGTAGACACCGCCAAGCGTGAAGGTATTGCTGAAGGAATGGAAAAAGGAATGGAAAAGAAAAGTCTTGAGATTGCCAAGAAGATGCTGACAAAGGGCATGGATGAAGCGACTGTGATGGAAATAACGGGGCTGTCGGCAGAAATGATACAGCAGCTGAAAGCGGAGATGTAAATTATTGATACGCAAGGCTCCTGTAATAAAACCAAGTCTTGCACATTTTGTTATAAACAGATATTCACTCAATAATGCCATTCTTCAATATCATGATACTGTAGTTTCGGAGGAAACGTTCAATTGGATTGTTAAGACAATACATACTAATTCTACAGTAGTAGATAATGAAGAGATTCGGAAGAGGTATGAGATGCATGAAGAAGAAAGCATAATGGCGGCAGAGCCAGATGTGGAAAAGAAATAATAATTTTGATATGGAAAATATTGATGTAATATTTGACTTTACTTCAGACACACCTAATTATTGGGATGGATTTTGGAACAATGAACTTGGCTATTCAAAGAGAGATCCAGACTCGAAAAGTCCAATGCTAAGGAAATATCATCAGATACTTTGGAGTAGAGAATTGCCGTGCGGTGAGAAAATGGAGCTGACCGATGGGAAAAGCAGATTTTATCTGAAATGGAAAGACTTCTATTTTGGCAGTGATTCCATATTGGTGAGTTTCCGCCATAGCGACAAAAAAGCGTTGCTTGATGAAGTAAAAGAAAAGGTGTCTGACTATAAATCATTTGTAGAGAAGTATGTCCGTGATTTTTATACAATAGGCGGAATGATTATCTTTCCACAGCGGCGGTTCAGTCTTAATTGTGCCCGTGGATGCCATCAGCGAATACGTGACCGATGGGACTTAACACTTGAATGTATAAGGCGGTACTATCAAGGGGAGGACAGTCCGCTGTATAAATCACTATTGAAAGACAAGGCCTTTTTTGATTTGTTTGTTGATTTCAAAGGATATGTTGATTTCTTCTTTTTGCAAGACTGCGTGTCAGAAGACTACAGAAAGGTGAACTTGTGGCTCGGTAATGATTTCTTTGAGAAAAATCCAGTGCCACAAAATGCAGATGAATATCTTACTTTTATAGGGAAGGAATATGATTTTCTAAAAAAAAGGAACCGAAGAATTTTAAATTTTAAGATAAATATGTAATTTAGCACTCTTAACAGGATTTGGAATGAGGCAAACCTGCCCCAAAAACTTTTGAAAAAATCTTAGGATAAGCGTGGAGCGCGACCCTTTCAGAATGCCGCTTGCGCTAACTTTGCAAAGGAAAAATCAGACGGTGGAGCAAGCTACCAAGATAACAACATAGGAAAGATGCACAAAGTGTAGGAAAGGCGGTGCTGAAGGCGGAGCATACCGCAGAAAAAAGAAAAGCCTTCATCCTGCGTTGCCAAGATAAAGGCTTTATTGAAAGGGTGATTAGGAGGGATTTCACTTCATTGAAGTTTCATAGTCTTTGATGTCTTTACTTTTTACTAATGTCATCATCAGGTTGCTTACGAAGATTTGAGCGATAAACCGAAATATTTGTGGTTACATCTTTTCCTCCTACTCGACCATATACTTTTATAGTGGCTCGTGCGCCTAAGAAGCCCAACGGCAAATCTTCATCCTTCAACTTGGCAAAGTGAATGCGAAGTGTCTTATTATCGATATTTTTCACAGAGATACCAACCTCTTCCTCGGTGGCAGAGATATTTTTCCCTTTATTGTTTTTTACTATTCCAAAACTGCAATCTAATGAATAGTTAATATTGTCGCAGTTAGTGCATGTCAGCTCTAAATCACCATCAATATAAGTGTACGAATAGATGAAGTATTTCGATTCCTTAGGGTAAAGAGTATAACCTATTTCTTCGGGATAATAGCGGACACTTATATATTCAGGATTAGTGTTTGAAGTAGCCTTAAACAAAAGGGGCGAGTCTTTCACTTCATCGCAACTGCTTAATATCACAACAGTAAGCAATGCAAATAGCATAATTAAAAGCTTGTTCATATCTATAATTTGTTTTGAATTCTTGTTCGCAAAGGTACTGTTTTTTTATCATTCAAGGAGTGATGTAGCAATTATTTTATTCCGCTTCATTATACTTCTCTAAAGAAATTTGTAACGTACATTATTTCGCCTCGTCAAACTTCTTTATGAGCATAGTCGGATCTTCATAAAACTTGTCTGTATCAAGCTCCTTAATAATAGGCTTCATTTCAGGAAAGTCTTTGAAGACAATTTTCAACATTGCTTTCACACCAATGGCAGATGACATCCAAAAAGCTCTGGCGACATCCTCACCCTTAACCTTAAAATAATAAATGCATCCACCTCCAGTTATTTGTAAATTCTTGGTATTGGTCTGAGTGGTGATTGGATGCATATATGCAGTAGCTCTCTTTCCCTCATATAAAGGAATCATAAATACAGGTTCTTTGTATGGTTTTGGACTTTTGACCCAAACGCTCGGCATAGTTTTTTGCGCCATCAGAGGAACGAATGTAATCCATTCTTTTCCTTTCTCGTCGAAATACTTTACTTCTTTTATCTCAGACGATTTGTAATCTTTATGCTCACCATTCTTTTTATCTTTAACACGGATTTCACTTCCATTGTCGTACATAAACAAAGATTTAGTGTTTCCACTCACTGTTTGACCATTGTTCAGTGTCAACTTGATATTCTGTGCTTGCATTGTAAATGCAAACAACAAGGCAAATAGCATTGTTAAAATCTTCTTCATATTCATTCTCGTTTTATTAGGTATAAATTATTTGATTTACAAAAATAGCATTTATTTTCAGAAATTCCAAATGTTTAAAGACTTATTAACGTAAAATAATGCTTATCTCACTCCACCAATAGCAATTGGATACAAATCGTGCTGTGGGAACTTCTCGCAGCCGATATAGAGAGTATCGAAGGCATCGGTGCCGTCGGTACGGTGTTCGAGAAGGTCTTCTTTTGATTCAGGTTGTTTTCACCCAAAAGATGCAGATGAAGCGAAGCGTAACAGGAGGTGAAGCCAAGGCTGCTGCCCACAAAGGAAAATCCCTTGTCCTACGTTGGTTGGGCGCAAGACAAAGGCTTTATCTGGAAAGGCGGATTAGGAGGGATTCCGCTTCAATGCAAAATATACTTTCTGTTTAATTTGGATACTTTGTACTCGTTACGAATTATTGCAAGCATTGCAATAATTCTAATTTACACTCGTTATTATAGTAAGAAAGTACAAACTATGTTGCTTAAATAATGTACTTTATGTAATCACAATAAAGCGATATAAAAAGATGAAACAAACCGATAAAAATATAAAAGAGATACGAATATACCATAGTCTTTGGAAGAATATTCTTCTGACTGTTGGTTGTTTCGCTTTTGCTGCAGGTGGATATTTCATACTCCATGATGCTAATACCTCATGGCCAACAAAAGTATTTGGCGGTATAGGAAGCATGGTGTTTTTTGGTTGTGGCGGAATGCTTATGTTTATGATGACTTTGTATAACATAACTACTCATAATCCATTTTTGATAATCCATGACGATAGGCTTGACATTTACGAACAGTGCAAGAGAACATATCGAACAATCTATTTTAAAGATGTGGAGCAATTTCGCCTAATTAGTATATATTCTAACGACTACATAGCCATTGATTATTGTACAGTACCTTTGATGCGTAAGATGGATAATGCTTCATGTCTAACCCAACGTATGATGATATTTAATGTGTCTGTATCAGGAGCAATAGAAAGCATCCTCGTGCAGAATCTGACAATGAGGGGTAAGGAAATATGCAATACTTTGAACAATCGAATGAAAATATGGAGGTCGAACTGCAATTAATAATTGTGCTGTTGAGTTTTTATAGCACAAGACATATGATTGATATTACCCAGCACGCTTACTCATTTTAGCTAAAAAACAGCCTAAATATTTGGAAGTTACTAAATTTCAGAGTATCTTTGCAAAAGAATAAAACGTATCAAGACAAAGGAATCAAAACGTATCCCTGCAAAGGAATAAAAAGAAATGCGTATGAGACAGGTAGAAGAAAGATGTACTCCGCAGGAATTGAGGGAGTACGAGGCCAGCAAGATAGCATATCGCGACATCAAGAATTCCGTAGACACCGCCAAGCGTGAAGGTATTGCAGAAGGAATGGAAAAGAAAAGTCTTGAGATTGCCAAGAAGATGCTGACAAAGGGCATGGATGAAGCGACTGTGATGGAAATAACGGGGCTGTCGGCAGAAATGATACAGCAGCTGAAAGCGGAGATGTAGATGATAGATTCGCAAGACTGAAAGGTATCTTTGCTCCGAAGTTTAGATAACAATAACCATCAGTTAATCATATTATAATTGTGAACAAGTTACCTATTATAGTTTTGGATTTTTCGGGAGTATATGATTTTGAGGCGTTTGCTTCAAGTCGTAATATCATCCGTGTAGATTGTAAGGACCTGAAAGGAGTGGACTGCTATTGTGATGAGGAAGGCAGGGAGAAACTTCATCGCAGGTTGGCCCCATACCCTTCTAAAGCCATTCATTTCCTGGACTCAGGAGATTTCCATTATCTTACCGAATACTGGGTGTCACGGCTGCAGGAACCTTTCTCTCTGATAGTCTTTGATCATCACCCGGATATGCAACAGCCTCAATGGGAAGGCTTGGTTTCGTGTGGCGGTTGGGTGACGGATGTCTTAAAGTCCAATCCTTTTGTGAGACACATCATCCTCGTTGGCGTATCCGACGAACTCATGTCTCAAATACCGGCTGCACTCAGGAGCAAGGTGCTGTTCTACAGTGAGTCGGAAATCGACCATCATCAGGCTTGGCCCTCCAAGGCTGGTAAACTGATACATGAACCCGTATATATCTCTATCGACAAGGATGTGCTGAGGACTGATGATGCCGTCACCAACTGGAGCAATGGCGACATGACCCTTATGGAGCTGCAGGCTGTTCTGCGTATCGTCTATGCTCACGAGAGAGTGATGGGAGTGGATATCACTGGCGAGTGTTCCAATATGCTTGATTATGCCACTGAAGTGAAGGAGGCAAGTATTGACAATGAGGCCAATGAGGAATTGATTCGGATGATATTGTCAGAGAGGCAGAACAGGGAGGAGTGACACGTGTCATTTTGGCATTTCAGAGGGGAAGTAATTGACAGAAATCAATTTTTCAAGCCTTTTAAGAAGAAAAAGACAGAAATGTTGTGTGCGAACACAAAAAGGTATTACCTTTGCACTTGAAAAGATTGAATAACGATAATTAAAGTAAAGAAAGGGTAACAATTATGATGATTTTTGGAATGACATTGGTAGTTTTAGCTATCACATTTGCTGAGATTGTAGTAATCAACAAAAAGATGCATCTCGGTGAGTAATATGGAACTAAGATAAGTTATTAATTTTACAAAATACGAAAGGCAGTTGCAGGCTATGGTGCTTGCAACTGCCTTTTTTTGTCGACCCACATAGAGAATGCCCTATGGTGGGAAACGTGCTCTCAATGATGCCATCGCTCATCTTGCGGATGTAAGAGGCTGCTGTGTCTTTGAAAGCTTTTTAAGAGATGTGAGTGGGGATTATTTATTTGATTCCTCTCTCGTTGAGTGCCTTTGAGTATTTGGCAGCGTTGTCGAGGTGCTCGGAGTAAGTGCGGGCAAAGTTGTGGGTGCCGCTGAAATCCTCCTTCGCACACATGTAGAGATAGTCGTGATGGATGTGGTTGAGCACGGCATCGATGCCGGCAACAGTAGGGATGCGGATAGGCCCAGGAGGCAGTCCTGGGTTGCGATAGGTGTTGTAGGGGCTACGGATGCTGAGCAGGTTGTTGTAGATGCGCTTCAGCTCGAAACGCTTCCAGGCGAACTTGATGGTAGGATCGGCCTGAAGAGGCATTCCCTCGGGATATTCGGCATTGCGAAGCATCAGACGGTTGTAGTACATGCCCGCAATCATCGGTTTCTCACCGTCGTTGGCAGTCTCCTCGTCCACGATACTTGCCAGGGTGATGACCTGCTGCGGGGTGAGGTTCATGTTCTTCGCTTTCTGTGCGCGCTCAAAGTTCCAGAACTTGTCCGACTCCTTCTTCATGCGACTGAGCAGTTTGTCGAGCGACACGTTCCAGTAGATGTCGTAGGTGTTGGGGATAAACATACAGGCGATGGTGGCCGTGTCGTAGCCATACTTCTCGCAGGTGGCCTCGTCGGTAAGGGCATGGCAGATGGTAGCGCTGTCGAGCATCAGCTTACGTCCCAACTCAGCTGCGAGTTTGTCGAGTGTCCGGACCGACGGAACGGTCAGGTTGACAGGTTCCTGGAGTCCGTTCTTCAGGTGGCGCCATGTCTTGAGCGAACCGTCACCGGGATGGATGGCATAGCGACCCGTGCGAATATGCTCGGCGTATTCGGAGTGATGGGTAAGGGTGCGGAATGCCTGCATCGGGATGGCGCGGGCTATCGGCGCGAGCTTATGATAAACGGAGTCTATATTGTCGTCCTCGTCAATATAGACATATTCTGTCTTCTCGCTTTTCGAGAATGAGGAAAAGCCATAGATATAAGTAATGACGATTACCGCCACGAGGCACACCAAGGCGCCATAGAAATAAAACTTGTAAGCGGTCTTGCTTTGTTTTTTCTTCATTTTTGTGTTTTGTTTTTGTGCATGAATTTCGCTGCAAAAGTACATTTATTCGTGGAATTGACAAAATTATTGGGCTTATATTATTCAAGTATAGGTAAAAATAGGTTAATTCCTTATTATTTCGGCAAGATTGGTGTAACTTTGCAAAGTTCAATAACAGAAAAATGATGGAAACAAAGGATTATAAAGAAGGAATAAGGGAATATGATACGTATGTCTTCGACCTGGACGGCACGTTGCTCTCCACACTCGACGACCTGGCTGCGAGCTGCAACTACGCCCTTCGCACCAACGGGATGGAGGAGCACTCTGTCGACGACGTCAGGAGATTTGTGGGCAACGGCGTTCGCAAACTCATGGAGCGTGCCATTCCTCAGGGCGACAGCAATCCGCTCTTCGACAAGACCTATGCCGACTTCAGAAAGCATTATATGGAGCACAACCTCGACACCACCAAGCCTTATCCCGGCATCATGGATCTGTTGAGCAGACTGAAGGAGAGAAACAAGAAAGTGGCTGTGGTGAGCAACAAGTTCTATGCTGCCACGCAGGCGCTCTGCCGTCATTTCTTTGGCGACCTGGTGGATGTGGCGATAGGAGAGCGTGAGAACATCAGGAAGAAGCCTGCGCCCGACACGGTAGAGGAAGCCCTGCGCCAGTTGGGTGCCGACAGGGTTGGCGCTGTGTACATTGGCGACAGCGACGTCGACATCATGACTGCCCGCAACTGCCAAATGCCTTGTATCAGCGTGTTATGGGGTTTCCGTGACAAAGAATTCCTCGTGGATCATGGCGCCACAACTTTCGTTCACTCTCCCGAAGAAATTTTTCCTTTCTGAAAGGAAGGCTTTTCTGGAGGAATCTCCTTCGGGAGTTAAGACATATGTTTTATATTTCTTCTATTATCTTATTAATTGTTTCTAACTCAAGTTTCGCAAGTGGTTTAAGTACGGGCTGAAGGCCCAAAAGCTCTTAGCC
>OGFF01001373.1_pt1 | contig 26343 bp, 30 predicted proteins | sample 1570751 | NCBI WGS metagenome assembly OGFF01 (sample SAMEA2581951, study PRJEB24529) | metagenome | biome: Human gut stool | place: China | collected 2011 | reverse complement strand
ATCATCTGGGGTACGATCTGCGTCACTACCACGCCCAGCATCATGCGTTTATCAAACAGTTCAACCTTCTGGCACATTTTCAGTTTGATGTGGTCGCCGGATGAACTTATGTTCTTATAACCCTAAAACCCGTAATGAACGGCGCGTTATGCCTGTCCATCACGGGTTTTTCGTGTTATTTCAGTTTTGCGAGGATTTCATCGGCACTCATGCCTTCGGCAAGCAGCTTCTTCAGGACGGATTCTGCTTCTGCCTTTTTCGCTTCTTCTGCTGCCTTGGCATCTGCCCTGGCCTTCTTCGCTTCCAGCGTTACCACTTCTTTTTCGGCCTTCTTCAGAGCAGTCTTCTTCTCTTTCAAGTCAGCCTTTAAAGTGTCAATGTTGGCGGTGATGGATGCGATTTCCGCTGTGAGTGCTTCCTTCGCGGACTGCTTTTCCGCAATCTGCGTTGCAAAATCAGCAGTCACAGTTTTGGGCTTATTCTTGCTACCTTTTGTTCTGGGCATAGGACACAAACCTCTTTCCTATTATGATAGCTCAATTATATCACAAGTCTGAAAACAAATCAGCCTTGTACACACCTTTTTCTAACATCTTCTTGAAGCTGTTCTTTACGGAAGTCACATCTTCATGGTAGGTCATGCCATACCAGGCGTCGTTGCTCTGCAACAAGTCCCCATATAATTCTTATAAGATTCTCTCAATAAGTCCATTTAATCGCTCAGTGGTCAAATTAAGGACTCTATCAAGCATCTTACTGTATATCCATGATAAACACGGCGTAATCAAAATATAGCACACAACGGTAACTCCCACTGCTGCAAGCAGCGACAAACTATTATTGCACAGGAATCCAATCCAAACATATTTTCCGTATGTAAGCCAAAAGTAATTCGCATGAAAAAGATAAATTAGTAGCGAAAATTTTGACAATTCATTAATCTGATTGTTGTTTCTTGGACTACTCGTGACTGCAAGATTCAGTGTTGCCATTCCCATAAGTATTATCAATGGATTCATAAAAGTACATCCAAACAAGTTCATTCCTGAGAATTTCCCCGTAACCGTGCTTACAATATTTATTCCACAAATCCAAATGATAATTCCAATGAATGCGGCTACTATGAGTCTTATATCTCTGCTCCTATTTGCCTTGGCATTCATATATCTTTTGTAATATAAAACGAAATAATGAATGCAGATGAAGCCAACCAGATTCGTGTAGTAATAGGCTTGTCCTAAAATCCCTGCAACGGAATACACAACGAATAAAATCTTGACGAGTTTCTTTGTTTCTTTCTTATTCATTCCCTCAATCGCCTTATTTAAGAGAGGGTGTATAAGATAATATATAATATAGCAGCCAACAAACCAGTTTAGATTGAATCTAACCGGAAAGAACGCTTTTACTATTTCAGAAAACAGTGGCTTCATACAGCAAAAAGCCGCAACTAATCCGATAATCGAAAGAATCCATGAATCCAAGATCATCCTAATCGGCTTATTCGCTTTTATCTGTTTGCTATCGCATAAGAACCACGCCGACACTGCAATGAATAATGTATCACCTATTTGACCACACCATCTAAATAGCGTAAAAATAATATGGTCAATAGACCACCCTGTATTATTTAAATTTACATAGACGGTATCGTGTACCCCCCCCCGGTATGTGGCACCATAGGGAAGCGCAGAAGACAGTATAATCAAAAATACTGCAACAAGTTTAATAATCTCAATGTTTGAATTTCTTTTTGCCCTTGCTTCCATTTAAGTATCCTTTAGCTTTAATTATATAACCGTATATTCCGCCGGCTTCCTTTCGGAACGTGTTGTCTGACACTCATCCGGGTAGTTTCCAATACCAATAAACATGATAAGAACTTCCGCCGGATCAAGTTTTAAGAGCTTTCTGACATTTTCTTCCTGTTCTTTCGTTAAAGATGCACTCAACGGTACGCTTGCAATTCTTTCATAGTACAAACTATCCAGTATACGCATTGCATACATACCGCCGTCAATATAAACTTGGAATACTTCCCTGTCTCTATTGAAACATCTCAAATCTCCGACAACAACAAGAAGTTTATCAAATTCCTGTCCAAATCCTCGATTTCCATTTTGATTCTTCAACACTTCCCTTAATACGGCCTTGTCATTTACAATATAAGTTTTCCATCCCTGCCTATTGCAAGCGGACGGAGTATACTGCGCAAGTTTTACTGCATTTTCAACTCTTTCCAACTCAACCGGCTTATCAGAGAAATGGCGAATACTATGCCGTGTTTCCACAAGCTCTTTGTAATTGGCCTTACTAAGCTCTTCTGATGATAATGGAACAAACTTGATTGCTCCACCAGCTTCATTTTTCTTACCTGGCAATGCAGAGATACGTTTAGAAAGTTCTTTATTTTCAACGCCATGTTCCGCATTTTTTCTTACATATTCATTTAAAACTGAGAGAGCCGTTTGGTAGAAGAACTTATCCACGCTGTACTGCTTTGAATACTGTTCCAATGATCTTACCAAAGCTTCTACGTTTTCTTTTCCAAAACCTGGTCTATAATTCAGGTAGGACAAACCTTTTTCTACGGTATGGTAGAGGCGCGTTATACTTGCTTCAAATTGCTTTTCATCTGTGCAGGAACCATCAACAAAAGAAAATCTCCGGTATTTGTTGTAATAATTCTCATACAGCGTTTTTTCTGGCGTTTTACCCAACAACTTTTTTATTTTATTCTTTGCTTTTTTTACAATGCTCATCATTCTGCCCTCTTTACTTTTTCATTTTATTCTTTAAAGTCAAAAGGATGCTTTTCATTATTTTCCTGTTAACCACAACTGCAATTATACATCCCAAAATAATATTGAGTACATTTAATGCCACCGTATCAATCCAGCAAATAGCACACATTAAGACAAGCAGCGCAATCAGCAAGCAAAAACGTCCTGTGTTGAATTTGACCTTTTGAAATTTCTGCACATCAACCATTCTGTAAATTGTCAGAAAAACATAGCTGACTAATGTTGAAATGGATGCCGCAAAAATTCCAATTTTATGAACAAAGACCAGATCAATCACAAGGTTGCAAGCCGCTGCGAGAATAGTTGTAACTCCCACACTTCGTGTTTTCTTATGTGCAACATAAATTCCACCTATAAAGGAAGCCATCGACGAAAAAAGCATCCCCATAAACAAAATAGGCATCTGATAATACGCTTCTTTATAGTCTCCTCTAATAAGGAGCCAAAACAGAATTGGTGTTGCTGCAATAAGCAATGCCATTATTCCAACAAGAATACCGAAAATGCTGTCAAACATTTCCGCATAGTAAGTATCTGCATCTGAATCCTTAGATGCCAAAGATGCATTCTCTTGCCAAGCAAAGACAAACGTTCCCTGCACAGTTGTAAACAGCGCCGGAATCTTATTGGCAACAGAGTATATCGCATTAGCTTCCAGTCCCATAAATGCCGTTAATACAGCTCGATCCGAGAAACTAAGGACCCAATTGGACAAACTATTCGGAATCATCGGCCACGAATAGCTTAACATTTCCAATAGAGTTTTCCTAGAAAGCAGTGACAAATCAATTCTAGATAAGATGTGCCCTTTTACTAACAGTAAGATTAAGCCAATCGTTGTTGCAATAGTAATAGAAGCCAAAACGCCTACTAGTCCCTGTTTTCCAACAGAAATAGTCAGTACAATCAAAAGCATATTGGAAAAAGAGATTGTAACTGAACTGGCCGAATATAATTTATTATTAGATAATCCACGAACAATTTGCTGCGTTGAAAGCATTAAAATATCCGAAAAGAAATAAAGACAAATCAGCCAACGGATTACCAGACTTACATTCCCCAAACACAAATAAAGAATTGTAAGGGCAATAAGCGATGTTGGTAAAATAAAGGAAATAATGTTCGTTATAATTCTCTTCGTCTCTTTTTCATCTTCTCTGACATCAATCAAGAAACGAAATGCAGCCGACTGGATCTGCAATGTTGCAACCGGTAAAAACAGAGAAACAAGGGTACTGATAAGGTCATACGTACCCATTTCTGCCTTAGTAAGACCACCAGTAATAATTGGAAGCGTAATAATGCTTGAAAACTTAGGCAAGAAAGTTCCGATTGCTATTATGAATGTGTTTTTTGCAAGAGCTTTTTCTCTATTCATTACTGCAAATACCCCGCAATCTGATCAAAGCAATTATTTTTTCTGATTTCAGTCAGATGTGCTTTAATACTTGCAGATTCCTTATCCTTATTAATTAAAAGCTGATCAATCACATTTTTAACCTGATCAGAATTGAAATTTGGTTCTGTTATATCGAACGCAAACTGCTCTTGACCTACATTTGCAGCCAGTTCCTTATACTTAATTGCCCAACCAAGGAGAATGCATGGAATGTAATTGCGGTACGCATGAACCACTCCATGGAAACGAGAGCATATAACGAAATCAAATTTTTTCACAAACTCATCATATTCAAGGCAAGAGAATTCATTGTCCAAAAGTACCACATTCTTATTTCCTTGAAATTGCTCTGCAATCAATTTGCAAATCGGAAAATCTTCTCTTGAATGTCTAAATATGTACACTGTTTTTCCAGCTTTAAGGAGATAAGATATGATTTCCTTATACATTTGTATATTCCTATCTTTGTCTCCATGGTTAAAGCACTGTGTATTAGGAATCAATGCAACAGAATTTTTTTCCACATGAGGAAGGCTCATATTCTTTAATGGCTTTTTATAAATATTGGAAACATCCACACCATCGTTTTGCAATACCAAGTCCGTTGAAAGTTGTACATTCTTTAACCCGAACTGATCGGTGAGCATTTGATAGCCTTCTCTTTCTCTTGCAAAAATAATTTTAGGATATTTTAGCAATTCGCTAATCTCTTTAAGCAAGAACTTTTTATCTTCTGGATAATCAAAGCTTCCAAAAGATTGAGGCATCATAATAATCGGGATATTATATTTCTGGGCCAATCTAATATTATTCAAATAGGATTCTTGAATCTCTACACTCCACTTTTTTCCAATATTGAATCCACTGACATCTATAATAAGATCGATTTCTTTAATCAAGTTCTTAATCTCATTGAATCGAAACAAATTATTTCGCTTTCCAACAACAAACTTAACGCAGTCTTTAATGAAGCATTTTGTTTCCAGCATCATTGCATTATCGCCTAATGCAATACTCTTTGCCGGCTCAGAATAAAACACCTCATGAAAGGCGTATTTATTTTCATCAAAGACCTCGCAGCCTGCATAATAAACATCACTCTTTGGATTTCTTTTCTTTATCTCATCTGCCGTTATAAACAGCATTGATTGGGCTCCCTTATTATTAAAATTAGCTCCTACAACAAGCACTCTAAAATTTCCCATTACCACTATTCCTCTTTAGACATAGACTCTATCATGCGTTCTTGGTCACTTGGCAAAACGATTGGTTCATCAGAATCTTTCTGTACAAATTTCTCCTTGTACCACTCTGGAAAAATGCATAAAATAATTCCCTTAATAATAATTTTAATTTCAAATCCAATATGCACACCACAATGTTTATGAAACATAGAAAAGGCCGCACAAACATTACCAACTCGCTTTGATTCAAATGCTGATAGAAGCAAGTCGTAATATTTCACAGAGTAGTATGCCCATTTTTCATCGTTGTTTAATTCTTCAATTTGCTTTCCAAATGTTGATTGAAAAAGTAGTTGCATATCCTTTAGGCGCATAAACTTTGGCATAAACCGAATGTCTTCGACATCTTTTACTACAGTTATTGTATCAACTGCTTTCATTTTTCCATATTCAAGTACTCTCAGAATAAATTCCACATCTTGATACCTTAGGAACCGTTCATCAAACCCCTGTAGGGCGCTAAGACATTTCTTACTTACGAAGATATTGCTCCCAGTTCCTAGCAAATTCTGATTTAGTAAAACGTCCTTACAGGATGGATCGATTTTGACATCGTTAACACGTCTGATTTTTCCGTTTGTTATCAGAACCGATTTCGTGTAACAAGCAATATACTCTGTATTCTCTATTGCATCCACGCAAATTTGTATACGATTCGGCAAAAAGAAATCATCATCGTCTAAAAATGCAACATATTGGCCTTTTGATGCCTTAATTCCTGTATTTCTCGCAACCGCACCATTTCTATTGTGGTCATGTTTTATATAACGAACATTATTGATGTTCTCGAATTCCGACATGATTTTTTCTGTGTTTGCGCGATCTTTTGTTTCCGGATTGTTATCATCTACAACAATCACTTCAACATTTTCATAAGTTTGCTTCAATGCACTAAAAATCGCTCTTCGCAGTTTATTCGTGCCTTTATATGTTGTAATTATAACACTAACTATCTCACTCATTTTACACTCCACTAAAAATCCAACTGTAGGGTACAATGCCATAGGCATTTGTTCCAAGGTATCGAGTAAACATATATAGCATCGCGGCAATTAAAAACAGAAAGACTTGCATCGCCGCTTTCTTCCCGGATTTCCACTGAACATACTTTGTGAATATTGGGTAAATGAAAACAACAGAAATGGCAAAATAGAAAGCAAATCTATCAATCATTTCAGAACTCATATTAAGGCACAAGAACATTTCATAGAAGAAATATATCTTGAGCATCATATAAGAAAAATCTGTCAGTTGGAATTCGCCTGCGTTATATGATTCAATTATTTTATAAACCAAGTACATGCTAGGAATCAGCAAAACAGTTGCATACAGCGATGTTCCTTGCGAATATAAACGATAATATTGGCTTCCTGTATAATTCAAATAATTTGAATAATAACCAGAATACGAAACAATTAATGCAATCAGTTTATTAATATAAGTCAATGATATTCTAGTAATCGCAAACACACCTACTCCGATTATGCTGAATCGATAAATTGTTTTTTTCTGAGGCTTCCAATAGAATATTGCTATTATAATGATTGATGCCACTACGGATGTCTCATGTATAGCTGCCGCGATGATTAAAACCAAAACTGTCGATAACTTTAAGTGCTTAATTTTTTTATTTTCTGTATTTATGTATATTGCAAGCACTAGTAACATCATGGCACAAAACTGTCTAAATCCGCTCAGACTAAAGCTATAATAACTTAGTCCCAAAAAAGCAGTTATTGATAGCCACGGATTCCAACTGCACCTTAAAATAATTTTAAATATTATTCCTAATGAAACGACAGAAAAAAAAGCAATGAAAACTTGGTACGGCAGGTTCAAACCAGTAAAAACTTTTACAAGCCAGCCGAACACACCTCTCATATCAACTATTTCCCACCAACCTGCTGTTCCGTCATATCCTTTTTTATATAGGAAATAGTCAGTTCCTATCCCATAACGACTACACGATAAGAAAACAAGTATCCCGCAAAACACAATGTAGCCAAGATGACTGCCTGCGCGCATATGATACTCATATTTTCCAGTACTATTGCCTAGCTCTTTTATCTGCGCCTTGTTGATCACTAAAAATCCGCCCACTGCACTTACTAAATAAAGCAATATATATAATTCCATTTTGATTGATTTCCTCCTTGCTTTTTGTCAGAAATCAAACCATATGTGCTGGAATTCCGACAAGCGTTTTTCCCTCTCTTAATTCATTTTTTACCACAACGGCATTTGCGCCAATTTTCACATTGCTTGCAATTTCTATTCCGCCAATAATCTTTGCTCCGATACCAACATCCACATTATCTCCAAGTATAGGAGCCTCATAACGATCGTACTCCCCTTTATTTCCTATGCAATTATTTCCATGCAGTTTACAGTCTTTCCCTATTTTTGCATGTGAATTTACAATTATCGCTCCATAATGATAAATTCTGAGTCCCTTATCAATTGTATTATGAAAAATTGATATACCGAGCTTTGCACCTTCTATATTTTTTCTTCGTTGATATAAAAAATATCTAAAGCGATGATTTGAATTGCACTGATATTCTGTCATGCGAAGCATTTTCACATAATGCCACAATAAATATTCCGAGTCATGCAAGAGCCACAGCTTAATCTCAGTTAATGCTCCACCACAAATATACAATCCTCTTTCATATTCAAGCCATTCTTTCAGTTCTTGCTTGTTCGTTATCATTTTTATCTCCACTTGTTCTTGTAGTAAGCCACAATTATTTTTTCAGTAAACTTATAGCCCAGCAGCATAAGGCACGCCTGAGCTCTAACTCTCTTTGATGCTTTTGAATCGCATAAAACTTCAAAACGATATTTTTTTGTTTCTTCCCAGAGTTCTTGCACTTTTTCATTTATAGGAGGTTTTTTTTCAATTAGTTCTGCCATCGATGAAACCATCTGGCTTTTATACGCTTTATTTGCTTCCTTGGATTTTAATATTCCTGAATCCATCATTATATGTAGTGCCTCAAAAACATCCAAGTGTTTATCTGAAAAAGACCCCGTTAATATGCTGTTGGGTCGATGTACATAATAATAGCATACTTTATTTCCGTAGACCACTTTGTTTGCTTTCTCAATTAACCGATATGTAGTAAACATATCCTCCGAATACTTTCCAATCGGATACTCTACTTTATCAAACAAAATCTTTCTATATAATTTTCCCCATGCTGAAGTGGTGAACGTTCTAGCGTAAAGCATCTCCTGGATTGCCTGTTCAGATGTGAACTCAATTCTATCATCACTGCTATCAATTTTGTTTTCATTTAGGCTTTGCGTTTTAACAAAATTACAAATTGATATGTCCGCCTTCGCGTTTGTCAGCAGATTGTACAGATACTCAATAAAATCATCAGCTATATAATCATCGCTATCGATGCAAGTAATTAATGTTCCTTTTGCTTCTCTAATTCCGCAGTTTCTTGCATCTGACAAGCCGCCATTATCTTTGTGAATTACACGAATTCTTGAATCTTTTCTCTCATATGCATCACACATTTCGGGGCATTTATCTGATGATCCATCATCGACAAGAATAATTTCTAAATTTGAATACGTTTGCTTGCAAATTGAGCTCACGCAGTTATCAAGATATTTTTCTACATTATATATTGGTACAATGACACTAATCAATTCATCCATTTACTTTCTCCCACAATTTTAAACTTTATTGGCATAATCTTCAAAGCTACCGATTACTCTAGCCGGATTTCCTCCAACAATTGTTCCTTCTGGAACATCCTTTACAACCACACTTCCCATCGCCACTATCGCATTTGGCCCAATTGTCACGCCATATTTAATTTGTGCATGAGCGCCAATAAAGACGTTATCTTTGATAATAATGTCTCCTGTTTTCCACTTGTACCCCCCCCCGCTCTTTTTAAGGAAATCACAATTATTAAGTACAATATGGTTAATGTCGTGTGTACAAAAGTACACATCTGTCGCCACTGCAACATTATTTCCAATAAAAACTTTTTCCGCTTCACTGGGGAGAATTCTAGGATGCCAAAAACAGTTTTCTCCGAAGCTCCCGAATATACTAGCTTTCTTAAGAAACTTAGCTTTATTAAATCCATTATGTATAAAGAAGCAGCCCAGCTTCGCAATTATTTTCTTCATAGCACTTATTTGTATCCTTTCTTCAATGAAATCAATTCCGAGTACATTGAAATCAGTTTGTCCACATACTTCTTGGCATCACATCTCATCTTTGCATATTCAACGATATGCTCGCTCATTTTTTTGTATTGTTCATCCGGCATATCCAGCACCTTCTGAATTGCTGCTGCAAAACTATCTGGATTTCCTGCTTCTGCCAAAAAGCCTGTATCCCCATCTTGAATTATTTCTGCCAATCCCGCAATATTACTTGCAACAACAATTTTCCCCTTTGCTAATGCTTGTAATGCAACAAATGCTCCATTTTCGTACCACTCCGACGGAACAAGAACTACCTTTGCGCGTTCAATTATTCGATCCATCTCCGTGCCAAAGATTGCCCCATTGACCTGAACTCTATCTTGCAGGTTATGTTCTGTTACATATTCTTTTATTTTCTCTTCTTCCGACCCTTTTCCAACTAACACCAGTTTTTCAGCGCAGTTCATCTCTGCATAAGCCTTTAAAATCGTGAGAACACCTTTCTCTCTCGCATATCTTCCAAAATACAGGATATAATTATCATGTTCATAATAAGCGTTGTATTCTTGATTTATTGGCAAGAAATTATTCATTTTTACTATAGGCGAGTTTGTAAAATGCGCCTTTTCTACCAAATTTTTGTAGAAATTACACTCAGCAATGTACAAATCAATCTTATCATAATAGTGCCCATGTTTGAGGAATTGCGCTTCTGCATACGCTAAGAGACTCTTAGAAAGTGATCCCTTCATACACTTATTTTTCACACAATTCCAATAGCCTTTTGTTGCACAGTCACTACATATGGTTCCATCCTGTCGCAGCATTGTATAACAAGGGCACACTGCTGTCAATTCATGCAGATGCATGACAATAGGAATATTGTATTTTTTTAACACATCAACCACCGAAAATGTAATTTGGCGATGCAATAATCCGATATGGGCAATATCAGGTTTTTCATCTTGAATCAATTTTTCAATATTATGCTTCGATTCAAAAGAATAAATCAACTTGATTCCCATTTTAACCTTTTTAAATACGCTTAAATCGGGATCATTATAATTTACATTTGAAACGAAATACTTATCTTGAGCGCACGGTATATTTCTTTCATCATACATAGAGAAAAAAACAACTTCATGACCCGCTGCCGTTAATGCCTCTGCCAAATTATAGTGAAATGTTTCTGTGCCACCTAACATATAGTGGAATTTATGTATTAATAAAATTTTCATGTCATTATTCTCCTCTTTGGATTAGTTTGTCTTTTAGCAGCGAAAACGGATCATAATGCAAATCTTTTTCAGCAATCGTTGGATTTCCGAATTTCTCTATAGGCCAATCTATCTTTAAATCCGGGTCGTTCCACAGAATTCCTATTTCATCATTGGGATGCCAGTAATTTGATACCTTAAAGCATACCTCTGCCACATCAGAGATCACATAAAATCCATGAGCAAATCCCTCTGGTATATAAAACTGTTTTCTATTTTCTGCTGAAAGCTCTACACCATACCAACTTCCATATGTAGAGGAATTAATTCGCGTATCAACAGCAACGTCGTATATCGTTCCCTTTATGACTCTAACCAGTTTTCCTTGTGGAAAGTTCTTTTGAACGTGCAAGCCTCTAAGAACACCATTAACACTCATCGATTGATTTTCTTGAACAAAAGTCATGTTCAGGCCATTTCTAAGCATTTCTCGGCGATTATACACCTCAAAAACAAAATCATCGCTTTGTTTATATGTCGGTGGATTTATAATATACAAACCCTCTATATCTGTTTTCTCAATCGACAAATGTTCATCCATGTTCTTACCTCAATTTAAACAACCCACTTGTTATTTTTTTATAAACTGTTAATACTGTTACTAGTAAAATCACAAGTGCTATATATACTATCGAATACCTCAAAAACGAATTGGAAATTTTATCTGCTACGCCAGTCTTCTCAATAATTCTAAACACAACCATATGAGACAAATACATTTCCATGCTTATATTACTTATATGTTTTGTGACTCTATTACTTAATAGTATATTTTCATCGCCTAGCGCAATACATAGCCATCCAGAATAAAGCATTAAAGTTTTTATTACAACGATATCTACTGATGCCCATATGTTCGGCGTAATATAATAGCCCAAGGTTAGAGCTAGTAAGACGAAAAGACATATCCATTTGAATTTATTTACCACTGATGAAATTTCATTTTTATATAAAAATATCAATTCTCCCATAAGGAAAAAAGGCAAACAATATAAGAATGAATGTCTCATAACAAAGCTATCCGAAACAAATTTCTTTGTCATAAAATAGTTTTGACACATAAACATAATCAGTATAGACACCGCGAAGGACATTATCGCTCTTCTTCTACTATAGAGTAAAAACACAGTAAACGGAAAAATAATATAAAATGCAAAAATAGCTCCAAGCGTCCATGCGACTCCAATTACGTTTAACGAGTTATTGGGTAAAAAGCCAAACAACATCGTTACTTCCATTAGCCCTTCATATAATGCTTCTGGGCTGAATTCAATCACACAATCCAGGAATATTAATATCGCAAAAAAAGGGACTGTACGTTTATATCTATTCACATAAAACGTGTTCAAATCATACGTTCCGCTTTTGAGTTTGTGATAATATCCATTGCACATTCCAAATCCGCTAATTATCATAAAGAGATATACCAAGTAGTCAAAAGAAGGTATTATCTTTTGCAGTACCCCCCCCCCATTAAAATTCATGTTAGCCTCAACATGCCACGCAATAATTGCCAAACATCCAAATGTTCTGAGTGCATCAATATTCCGATATTTCTTTACTTCATTCATAGTTGTTTTCCCACAAATACTTCTTCATACTGTCCACAGATTTTATCCCATGTATACTCTTCAGCAACACGCTTCTTGGCTCTCTGCCCCATTTCCACGATTTCTTCGGTACTCATTTTGTCTGCACGATCAATTAACCTTGCGAGGCTACCCGGTTTGCGGCTCCAGTACAATGCGCAATCCTCTGCAACCTCTTTATTAAAGCCAACGTCAACCAGTAAGTTCAGATCCGTGCTACCAAGAGCCTCAATCAGTGAAGGATTCGTACCTCCAACCGTGTGTCCATGGAAATACGCATAGGCATTTTCCCGAATCTTTTTCAAGAGTTCCTGATCATATACTGTGCCAACAAATTTGATTCTCTTGTCACTCTTGAAATGAAGTTTCTCTTCCAACTCGTTCAGGAATTTATCGTTCACATTCGTAATAAGTGCAAAATCTTTTTTGCTTCCACTCTTCATGAACTCACGAATCATAACCTCAAACGAGTTCTCCGGCACAAAACGGCCAACAACAAGGTAATAATCTTTTTTTGTCAGACCTTTTTCCTTATACCAATTCACCAGCTTTTCGTCATCATCAGCCAGCTTGCTGAGTGTCAAATCGGCACCATAAGCAATGAATGTGGTTTTGGGATTTCTGCCCTTGATTCCTTTCCCGTCATAACACTCGTGGATATACTTTTCGATATTCACAGAATCGCAGATAGCAAGATCACAATATTTGACCATCATCTGCTCAGAAATCTTCCAGTATTTACGAATCGGAGCCGACCACTTGGCTCTCATCCATTCATGACCATCTGGATTCAAGTAAACCGTGCCACCAAGTTTATGGATTTCCTGATAGAAATGACCTGCAAACGGTCCAATGCGGCAAGCCATTATGTAAACAATTGGATGTGGGATGTGATTCTTCTTGATATGATCACAGCAAGCCTTCAGTGCAGCCACATCATAGTAAATCGCTTGAGCAGGGCCAATCTGCGGAACGTCAATCTTAAAGCAGTGCGCATTGTGAAGTTCAAATTCATGGTCGTTGATTTTAGTCACACCATCAAATTTAGTTTCATCCATGCAGCCGTCACCATTGGCTTTGCAGGCAACGTGATATTTAATGTTCTCCTTGTTCTGGTGATGCTCCGTGAGCTTATACACAAAGGTCTCATAGCCGCCATATGCTCCCAATGATTTTGCACCCACTAGGTATATATGCTGAATTTCTGTCTTCGCTTTCATTTCTTTCCCCGCAACTCTTTAGTCCCTACCAAACAGATCTCTCGTGTAAACTTTCTCTTTCACATCATCCAGGCACTTATCGTAGCGGTTTGCGATAATGGCGTGGCTCATTTCCTTGAACTTCGCCAGATCGTTGACCACTACAGAACCGAAGAAAGTCTCACCGTCTTTCAGAGTCGGCTCGTAAATCACAACCGTGGCACCCTTTGCCTTGATGCGCTTCATGACACCCTGGATAGAGCTCTGACGGAAGTTATCGCTGTTGCTCTTCATGGTCAGACGGTACACACCGATAGTAACAGACTTTTCATGCTTCTCATCGTACTCATTGTCATCATCATAGCCGTAATATCCAGCCAGTTTCAGAACACGATTTGCAATGAAATCTTTACGAGTACGGTTGCTCTCCACAATAGCTTCAATCAAATTCTCCGGTACATCGGCATAATTTGCCAGCAGCTGTTTAGTGTCCTTAGGGAGGCAATACCCGCCATATCCAAAGCTAGGATTGTTGTAGTGACTACCAATACGAGGATCAAGGCAAACACCGTTAATAATTTGCTGGGTATTCAGTCCTTTGCTCTCTGCATAGGTATCCAGTTCGTTGAAGTAAGCCACGCGCAATGCCAGATATGTATTAGCAAACAGTTTAACTGCTTCCGCCTCGGTGAAGCCCATAAACAGTGTGTCGATGTTTTCCTTAATCGCACCTTCCTGCAGAAGACCAGCGAACTCATGAGCAGCCTCCACCAAGCGCTCATCGTTCAGATCCGTGCCGACGATGATGCGGCTCGGATACAGATTGTCATACAGAGCCTTAGATTCACGCAGGAATTCCGGGCTGAAGATGATGTTCTTGCTGTTGAACTTCTCACGCACGGATGCGGTGTAGCCCACCGGAATGGTGGACTTAATGACCATGATGGCGTTCGGGTTATATTCCATGACCAGCTTGATCACAGCTTCAACTGCAGATGTGTCAAAGTGCTGGGTGTGGCTATCGTAGTTCGTGGGAGCAGCTATTACAACAAAGTCCGCATCCGAGTATGCAGCCTTTGCATCCAGCGTTGCGGTCAAGTTCAGTTCTTTCTCTGCAAGATACTTCTCAATATAATCATCTTGAATTGGAGATTTATGATTGTTAATCATATCCACTTTCGCTTGCACAATGTCAACAGCCATCACTTGATTATGCTGTGCTAACAGAACGCTAAGGGAAAGACCGACGTATCCAGTGCCTGCTACGGCAATTTTATAATTTTTCATATTTTCATTCTCCTCATTTTTCTCTTTATAAAACAGCAATAAGCCTACGGCGGGTCGCACAAAGGCAATCCACCGTAGGCTTGAACTCTCCTTCAATCTTTATTTGCTGCTCCTTTTGTGGGTCAAAACAGAGCTTCCAAAAACCGCCTACATATAACCCCAGGATTTTCCCGCTTCTTGCAGTCTTTTCAACAAATAAAACTTTTGAAGGACAACTCAAGCCGTCAAAACCCTTTAGTTATCGTAGTTTTTCTTGGTTGACCCTATTATATCTCTAGCCCCTGTACCCGCAACAGCAATCTTATAATTTTCCACCTTTTTCTCCTCCTACGCTTTTAAAATCTATTCGTTAAAACGTTTTTCTCATCTATTTTCACATCAAACCAATATATTTCCAGACAGCACAAATAGCGGATAGGCTCACGCCTGTCCGCTGGCTGTCACCCCACCCTCATGGTCGAGATTTCTTCCTGCACACCATTTCTGCCATCCAAAAAGATCAGTCGTTCATTCTTCGGGTAAGAAAATATGAACTTCGAGTCGCGGAGCCTTTCATTCTCTGCCGTACCCTTGTCCCTATTATGACAGCCGCGTATTATATCTCTAGCCCCGGTACCGGCGACTGCAACTTTATAGTCTTTTTTCATAATCCCATATCCTCCTGAAACCTTTACATCAACAATGTATGTAAAGCTCATAATAAGCCATACGACAACAAGCCTGTATACAGATTGCAGCCACAATCCATACGCAGGCCTGTCTTTTTATTCTCCATGCCCCAGCAGGCACACCTTGAATGTCTTGAAAATGATTTTCCAATCCACCCAGAAGCTGCGCTCCTTGACATATTTCACATCCAGATCCATCCACTCTTCAAAAGAAAGGTCATTGCGGTGCGGCGCGATCTGCCAATAGCAGCTCAGGCCCGGCGTCACATACAAACGCTGCTTCTCATAATCCCCATACTGCTCCACCTCGCGGGGAAGTGCCGGGCGAGGGCCAACGATGCTCATATCGCCCTTCAGGATGTTCCAAAGCTGCGGCAGCTCATCAATACTGGTTTTGCGGATAAACTTGCCCACACGGGTAATGCGCGGGTCATCCTTGATTTTGAACACCGGACCGTTCATCTCGTTCTGATCCAGCAGGTCATCTAGCTTTGCCTCTGCGTTGGGGCACATGGAGCGGAACTTATAGAACTTGAAGGGCTTGCCGTTTCGGCCAATGCGCTCCTGACTAAAGACAGGGCCAGCAGACGGATCGTCCACAACAATTGCAATAGCCGTAGCCAGCATGACAGGCGACAGCACCACCAGTGCCAGCGATGACAAGATCACGTCCTGCGTCCGACGCCCGATCCAGTACAGGCGATGGTCGTGCAGATTTTCCTTGCGGTCAACTTCGACTTCTTTATCGATTCCGACAGTATTCGTAGCCATTTTTTCTCCTCACATAAATCCTTATCTATGCACTTCTTATCGTCATTCGTTTTATCGCAATTTTCAGAAATAGTGCCCTATCAACACGGCATATTTGCGATATGCAGTTTGCGGATGTTGCTTGCGCATTAAAAACACAAACTGCTATAAAGTAATCCCTTTAACTCACACCGTTCCCGCAAGCACCTTCCTTTTAGATAACCGTTCCTCTTCTCCCAAGATTGACAGATTGTTATCACTGATCTCCGGACAGACAAAAGCCATCGGACGACAGCTTCGCCCAAGGTCATTTTAAATGCAATGTGGCCGTAATGAAAACCAGAACGTCATGCTACAGCTCAAGCGCCGCATGTGCATTGCTTCCAGTATGCAATATTTCACATTTTTGTAGAACCTCAACAAGCCCACTTCATTTTCACCTTTGCGCATCACGCCAGCAAGGAAAACTGCAGTGGGCTTTTTATTTTGATCTATCATTCTGGTTTCCTCATGATCTATCACATGATTGTTCGCAAACAGACATAAGCCCACTGGATTCACCTCCTTACCGCAATCAAGGCGTATCCTTCCATCACAAAACAGCGGATACCAGTTCTTCTACGTGGCCGTCTGAATTCTCTTATTATTCTATCATGGTTATATCTGGGAATCAATAGAAATCCGAGGAAATGTATCCATCCATGTTTTAGAAAAAAATGCGATTCAGCCAGAACTTTTTTGCACATTGCCCAGTTTCGCATGAAAGCTCCAGATGAAATCATCGATGGACAAAATGTGTGGTCATATAGTTGTCCAAGGCGCTGGAGAGTGCAGTCAGGTTTGATAGCCGCTCCGATGTAATGACAGCCGTTAAATAGAACGCGCCCTTCGCACTGAAAAGCCGGTTTATGCCGTCACATTGATCAGGAGTTCTGACGAGGCATATCGCACAGTACTACATAATTTTTACTCTCTTCCCTGCTGCCCCTATTATATATAGGTATAACTTGCATCCCGTCACTGCAGCTACCACCTGCTCTGGATCAGGCTATTTTTTACGCCAAAAAGGCCCCCGCCGATCACATTTCTGTGAAAGACAGAGGCCGATTTTACAGCAATGAATCCGTCATCGTTTGATAAACGCTGTCCGCATTTTGCTCTACGCTCTCATTTATAATCTGCACCAGCATCTCCGAAAGCGCAGTTCGTTCGCCCGGAGCGGTGTTCAATACGATATCCTGCAGAATGTCCCGCAAGATTTTTTCCCGGTCTGGGGAGATAAGATAACTCCGCTGTTCTGAGGAAAGGGAGCCCGTCTCTGGATTTTTAACCACCCCGCCCCCTGTTGCGCCGGTTCTTGCGTAGAGGGTCTGCAAAACATATCCCTGCACACTCATGTTTTCGGCTGCAGCAGACTGGCGGATTATTGCCCCCATCTCCTTGGAGGGTCGAATCATGATATTATCCTGTCGTTTGTTATACTCTACGCTCGCTCGATTATGTGCTTCTTTTGTCGCCATATATACACCTATTATAGCATGGTCGGTTAACTGACATTATGCATATTTTTGTGCGATATATGTCGGTTAACGTTGGTTACTTTGCGAATAGACATGTTGTCGGTTAACTGATATACTCATGCCATCGGGAACACCGGTTCTCACATCCGACCATTCACCAACAATTTGAAGAGAGGTACACACATGAGTATCAACGTTTTACTGACCCTTGTCGAGCAGTACAAGGAGGCCGCCCAACTGATCGAGGCCGCACAGGCTGAACAGGAACAGCTGAAGATCCAGATCCGCGAGGCACTGGCTGAGCGCTCCACCAACTATCTGGAAGTAGGCTGCCACAAAGTCCGCCTGTCCGATTTCTCCAGCACCCGACTCGACAGCAAAGCCATCAAGGCCGTAGCGCCCGACCTGTACGACCAGTACAGCAAAACGGTCACCGGCACCCGCCTGAGCATCACCTGACATCACCCGAAAAAAGCCCCATACAGCACTCTCCAACCAAAGTTTGCACTGTATAGAGCCCAACACACCCGCCGGGGCGGGCTACACCAATATTATACCTGTCCCGGCCTTTTTTATCAAGAGAAAGGTTCGAAAAATCATGAAACAGACTGTCAAAACCTCCCGCGCTGCTGGTCAGCTGGAAAAGATGTTCCGCGAGCTCAACAAGCACTACTTTGCAGGCAAGCTGCCCGAGCCCATCATCAGCCTGAAAAAGACCCCGTCCGCCTATGGTCATATCACCTGTTCCAAGGTCTGGCAGGCAGGCGGCGAGAACAAGTACGAGATCAATATTTCGTCGGCTACCCTTGACCGTCCTATTGAAGAGACCGCCTCTACCCTGCTGCACGAGATGGTGCACGAGTACTGCATGGAGACCGGCATCAAGGACACCAGCAACAACGGGGTCTACCACAACGGCAAGTTTAAGGCACAGGCAGAAGCACACGGCCTGACCGTCGACCACCACGAGAAATACGGCTGGACCATCACGAGCCCGTCCGAAGAGCTGCTGGACTTTATCATCTTCCAAGGCTGGCAGGATATCCAGATGGGCGAGCGGCTGGCATGGTCGGATATGGCAGGCACCGGAGCAGGCAGCAAAGCACCCGGCAGCAGTCAGACCGGAGCGCCGAAACCTCCCAAGGCAAAGAGCAGCACCCGGCGGTGGGTATGCCCCAAGTGCGGTACCATCATCCGGAGCACCAAGGACGTGCGGGTCATCTGTGCAGACTGCATGGAGCTGTTCGTGAAGGCTGACTAATCACAGCAGGACAGAGAGCGAGGGCACGAGTGAGAGTAGTGCTATATATAAAATTACAGGAGGCTCCTCATGGATACTTATAAAATCGCTATTGACACCTTTCTTGCCGAGACATCCGAGTGCAAAGCCAGTGGGTGCGCCGTCTTTACCGGGGCAGACATCGCATTCCAAGACATCCAGCTGCACACGCACCGGAACAAGTCAGAGCTGCATTTCATGGCCGGACACACCATGCTTTCCATCCCCCTTGCCAGCATCCTGAGTATTGAAAAGTTGGTATTGCGAGATATCCAGTCCACCGAGTATGAGATCATCACCAAAGAAGGCGGCACCATTACCCTTGACGTTTTTAGAAGTGCACTCGTAAAGACAGAGATCCGCCGGGCTTTGAGAGGACGCCCATTATATTGAAGGAGAGCAGCTATGACCATTATATCAGAACGTTTGCAGCATCTGCGCCTGACGCACGGCTATACCCAAACCGAGCTTGCCCGAACCATGGGTGTGAGCCGCCGGGCAGTCTACGCATGGGAGCACGACAAATGCCCCGAGATTCCTCATCTGATCCAGCTTGCCCAATTCTATCAGGTGTCGACTGATTATCTGTTAGGGCTGACGGAGTGAGGTGTGCCCCGCCACCGGAGGCCTTACCGGATACTTTTGCCTGCTATAGTGCGGTCAGCCATCAGTCCGCGCGACGGCAGCCACAATGCTCCATATTTTTAACAGCACACTTGTAAGTCCATCTTATCGGACGCATCGTTTGGTAGACTTCAGATACAGCAAAAGCAAACACACTTCAAAATACAGGAGGAGCCATTATGAGCCGCAAATGTGACCACGATTGGTTTGACCATTATATGATGTACAGCATGATGAGCAATAAAGGCGGAGGCGACAATATTGGTTGTGGTCCCATCCTTACACTCATCGGTTTGGGGTTGATGGTATTTAGCATCCTGAACTACATCGCAGAAATTGCTGCCTGATGGGAGGGAATGGTATGACCGAACATAAATTCGTGGTGAAACTGGTCTGCTATCTCAGCGACGAGCCGGAGGTGCTTACCGAGATCAACTTTGCCACCAGAAAAGAAGCAGAAGAATACTGAGATCTGGCTTTATACGCTATGAAAGCGAAATACGGTGAAGACCAGACGGTGTTTGACTTTGAAATCTTCGAGTCGTGAGTTTTCTTATAGTACATTTCAAAATATCAGGAGGATAATATCATGAGTGGAGCTATTTCGTTTTTCCTTGGGTTGTTTGGTCTGGGTGCAGCTGGAGCGGTAAACGCCGGGCAGAACATCAGTCAGTCAAAAAAGCAGGCAGAGCTTGACCAGATCTATACCGCACAAGCCGCCGATCGGTCAGACGCAGATCTTCGTCAGATGCACGAGCGGGTGCGCAAAGAGTGGCAGAGTGTCCCTGACTGTCATCCGAACTGTCTTGGAAAGTGGCCCAGCGCTTATTCTGACCGTATGGGACCCTACTATCAGACTAAGTTTTGGTTCCGTGATCATCTGAACGCCAAGGGTATCCCGTATGATGATGCTATTCTGGACGAGGTCTGCGGCGTAAACTATGAGAAGCTGATGAACAAAATGCTAGACGATGCTGTTCATGGCAGAAGACGGCGCAGATGGTTCTAACAAAAATTTAGTTCATCGATTAGTTGAAATCACATCACGCGCGCATCAGGAGGAGCTTATGGCTGAAAATAAATTCGTTGTCAAAACGGTATTCCATGATGAAAATGGAGATACTCTGCTTCGTGAAGATTACCGTGAAACACGAGAAAAAGCACAGGAGCTCAAGGATTTGGCTGATTTTGGCTATGCCGGACTTTTTGGCAAGGGTCAAACGAAAGTTACCACTGAGATCATTGAGCGCTGACACCAACCGCCATTTTCTATAGTATCCACCACATTAATAGAGCTCTGCCGCTCAAACACGAGTAGCAGGGCTCTTTTTTACGTGGTATTCGGTCAAGAAGTGAACTTAAAGAGCGGCGTTTAATATCAGACAGCAGATATCCCGGCGGATTTACGGCTTGATAATTGAGTTTGTTCCATTTCTGGAAAATAGGGTTATAACTAGAATACAGGTCTTTCTCTACTTGTGTGGAAAAGGTTGATGGCTGAATTTTCAGCTGTGTAGCGAATCCCCCATCAATCCGGGGGTTGCTATTTCCCCAGCCTGCTGTGGAATCCTATCAATAAAGGGGTCATCAATTTAGTGACCCCCTATACATTACTCAATTGTGAGCGATAGGTTCAAAGGTCGCGTTTTGCTACCTTTAGAATCAAAGGGTTGTAGATTTGTGGACACCCGGTCATAGCACACTTCTGCGCACGGTGGACATTTTTGGCCATCGTCACTTGTGGCAATGGGAGTGTACCAGACAGTACAGGGTAGGGAGTTTATAATATCCCTCATGCTGCGAACGAAACGCCGAGCGTCTTGACTCCTTATCAACTGTCTTCAAAATGAGGACAGTTGAGGGTGGGATTACGAAAGAACGTGAAATTATTTGTTACAATCTGCGCGGTGTCATGGAAATCTGCCGTCTGTCTCGTCAGCCCAAAACCAACGCTCTTATAGACTGTATATATCATAGCCAAGCACACTGCTGCCGTGCTCCTATCCCCCGCTGGTGTACGCCACTGCCATACATTTGCGACATATTTTGGCACTTTATGACGTATTTGGACGCTTTTCGCCTGTTTTGGCATATTTTGCGTTACATTTATTTCGGACTGGATAAAACTGGTCCAAATATATGTAATGGGGATGATGTCAAAATGGTTACTTCCGATTTATCCGCCCGTATCAATGATGTACTGCGCTATGTCGGGATCACCCGTAACATGAACGCCTACATTATTCTATCACATGACGCTGATTGCCGAGGACGAAGACCGCCTGCGAGCCGTGGAAAAAGAGGTCTACACGCCCATTGCCGACAAGAAGCTATACGAGCCCAAAGCAGTCCAGAGCACGATCCGCCGGGCATCCAAGGTCGCATGGGATCTCTGCCCCGAGCGCGTTCAGGAGCTGGCTGGCTATCCTCTGAATGGTCGCCCTTCTGCCGTGACCATGCTCGAGCTGCTCTATAATGGTGTCGCCCGCTATGACGATCTCTTTATTCTAAAATAAGCACTCCTCAACAACACCACCCCGCTACTCTATGTCGAGCAGTGGGGTATTTTTGTGTCTTGATTTGGTTTCAACTAGGGACAAAATGTCATCAATTGAATGAAATACAACGACAGAACGACAAATCGCATGTTGCAATCTGTGCAGATCATAGAAAGCCGTCATCTGCTATGCGGCGCTTTTAGTACCCCCACAAATCGAGGCTACTACGAAATACCAACTTCTCATCTGAGCTCTATTGAACTTTCCTCATTTTGAGGACTGTTTATCCTTTACCAGTTTGACCAATGTTCATTGATCGTATCATCGATAGAATATGCTTCTTGTCAGTCATTTTAACTACTGAGCTTTTCCAACTGTAATCATTTTGATAACGGTTCATCGACCCTCATTTTGACTGCTGAGCCTTTGAACCCGCATCAAGTTGAGCCATGTTGCAGGGGTGTCGCTCTGACCCACTCCCTTTTGGACGGCGTAAAAATCCGCCCACGAAAATAGTTACGGAAATATCCGTATGTAAATTTGGCGGCTGAAAATTTGGCTGCGGAACAGTATCCACGACGTGTATAGTCATGCAGCGAATCAGCGATAATGCGTCACATTCCATTCGAAGTGAACTTTTCAATCGGGTCAATCCAGATAGAGTAACGATTTGTGACGCCATCCGCCGGGCAGACGCTTTCTTGTTTCTCAATATTTGACGCATTATCGTGTTTTCTAAACAAACTGAGAATCAACATTTTTTTGATCTTTTCAAAGAAGCCCCATATATTTTGACGATGAATCGAATCATTGTGATACATTCGCTGTCGCTCCTCAACTCCAATCTTGAAAAAGCTCACAGGTTCGCTTAGTCAAGATTTCCGTTGGCGTGATCATGTTAACCGAGCGTTTCTGTCCCGTCCTCATGCTTCGGCCGTTCAAGACGCACTCGGCTAACACAACCACGCAAAAAAAACAAATAAAGTCAATCAAGAAGCGGTCTTAGTGCGCATATTTTTCACTTTGTTATATAGTACAGTGAATTTCGTGCGCATTTTACTGCTTTGTGACCCACCAAACATTCTTATTTCGCAGTTCTCCACTTGTTACACGTCTCTTCTGTAAATCATATCCATAGTGCTGCAACCATTGACGCGCAAAGGTATAGCTTGGCAACGATTTCTCGGCGTGTCCATCTGCCTTGTTGTAGATGTGCCCCAGCTCAAAGAAGATTTTCTGCCAATCTTGATAGTAGCGTTCCTCATTCAAATGGGTATCCAGATACTCAAGCAGCGGCGGCGGGTCAAGGCGCTCTACTTTTGCAAGCAGGCTTTCATCGATTTTTTTCAGCAGCTCTGTCTGATACCCCTGTTCAAGCATTTGCAGCAGGAAAACACGTTCTACACGAGCCTGCAAGGTCGCACGTTTCCGCCAGCAGTATTCACCTTCCCGTGGATCCAGAACGACTGTATGGCTTTTTTTCAGTATTTCCACTGTTTCAGGCTGATGCAGGTATGTCTTCCATGCCTTCCTATCATCAAACCATTTCCGATATGCCTCGACCGGTTCCAGCTGATACTTCTCGATTTTTTTAAGTTCCCCTTCCAGACGTTCTTTGGGGTAATGCAGCAAATACACCGCGCAGGTATCCCCCTCATCCAAGGGACGTTTGCGGCCAAGGATCTGTGCATTAACGAGCGGGTTCCACAGTTCACTGACAATATATTTCAGCGCACGGTCTTTCATATCCACACCATTATAGAGGGTCGTTGTGGTCAGTGTGACCTGATGCTGCAGAACATTGCCCACAAGCACATCATCCAGTTTGTCAAACTCCTCCGCTTCCTGACGGTATTTGGAGCACAGGCACGCCACATCCTCTATGCCTTCTGCCTTCAGAGTGTCCCGCAGTTTTCGCAGCTTGGCGATGGTGTTCACAAAAACAAGGATCTTTTCTCCCGGCTGTACCCGGCGGATGATATCCCGCTCGTCATCGTCACGGTAGAAGAACTTCACGCTTGACACAAACCGATAATCCATCGGCAGACGATAATGCTGCCCCTCTGGAATCATTTTCCGCAGCTTCCAATAATCAAAGAAGGGGCGGGCGGTTGCGCTCATAAAGATGCAGGTCTTCGTTGTCCACAGCTCTTTAATAGCCTCATAGCTTGCATCCACATGATCGTTGAAACTGGCATCGGTCACCATGTAGTGATACTCGTCTGACACGATATAATCAAACGATCTCAGATAAGTTTTGGCGGCATCTTCATTCCTTTGCAGGAAGGTTTCCAGCCACTGGTATGTTTCAACACAGATGGTGTGCTCATACTTGTTATCTATGGCGGGTTTGTTGACAATTCCTCCAAGCGCGGGATCATAGTCCTCGTAGGATACCTCTATGCTCCCCAAACGGTTCACATCGCGCTCGATCTGGTTGCGCAGAGCTTCGCGATTGCACAGAATCAGGATACGCTTACGACGTTCATATGCCCACGGCAGCAATGTCTTCAGAATAAAATAGGTCTTGCCGGAGTTCGTACCCGCATCAAGCACCACGATCCCATGCCAGTTCTTGTAATCCTCGCCAACAAGATCTGTGATGTACTGTTTTGCAGGCTGTGGAGTTGCCCCGGCGGTTTTCGGTTCTTCCTCCGGCACAATGGGATCAAACTGTTCGTCGGCCTCCTTTTTCTTTTTGCGAGAGGCCTTAATACAATCCAGAATCTCCTGCAATTTTTGCTGTCGTTCTTCTTCCGTCAACGAGGCAGGGTCAATGTGCTGCTCCTGCTCATACTCCCGTTGTGCCTCAGCCAGCTTCAGGTAGAAACCATCGAATGGCCAGCGCTTCTCTTCATCACTCATATTGATCCGCGTCTCCTTTTTTGATTTCACTATACCATATCATTTCGTTTTGCTCAAGGGATGTTGGCCCATTTTTACTTTTCCTCCCCCTTCCCCATCTTGATCTTATCTCCATGGCGATTTTGGCGGGTCAGCTGCTCTAGGGGATTCAGGGCGTCATAGTTGGCTCTCAGGTCGTCCGCATACAGTGCCACATACCGCCGGGTCATGGTAAGGTCAGCGTGTCCCAGAAGCTTTTGCAGACGGAACGGGTCGCCGCCAGCTTGGATATACAGCTTCGCATAGGTGTGCCGGAACAGGTGCATAGAGGTTTTCTCCACGCCTCTGTTATGATTATAATTCCAAATCGCATTACCGAGCGAATTCAGGGTCATCTGGTTGCCATACTCCGAGACAAACAACGGGGCTGTAGGGTCACCGCTGCGGTGCTCCAGATAGTCCTCCATGATCCTGACCAGTGCCTTAGAGAGCGGCACGATTTGCTGATTACGCGCCTTCATGTGGCGGAAAAATACTGTCCCGGCAGAAAGGTCCAAGTCTCCGATCTTCAGGTTGAGTAGCGTGGACGCACGGCAGCCGGTACCAAGCAGGAAGTTGACTATGACCCAGTTGCGGTATTCAGCAAAGGAGCAGGTTTTGAAGTCCGGTTCCTTCAGCAGCTTCTGCAGCTCATCGGTGGTGTAGGGTTCTTTGATCGGATCATCTGCACGCACCAGTCTGATGGGATACTTTTCCAGATAGCCCTTTTCCATGCACCAGTACAAAAACGCACGCACCATGCGGAGGTTCGTCTTGATGGTGGTATCGTGGAGCTGCTGGTCCTTCATATAGAAGATATAATCCTCTACCGTTTCCTCTGTGATGGTATGAATGGGCTGTTCTGTATCCCCCAGAAACCGAAAGAAGCTTCTGCCCTTTGCGGCGTAGAAGTCGAGCGAGCCTTGGGAGAGGTTCTTGAGCCGGTTGTACTTTTGGAACCTTTCAAAGGCCTGTTGGATGGTGGGGTTTGCCTTGGCAGCGGGTCTTAAATCACGGTTACGCACGAGAGAGACTCCTCCTTTTTTCGCGAAAAATCCCTCTCGCCCGCTCAGCACTTCCAGAAAATGGAACAAAAAGAAAAAGCCCAGAATCATTCGAATCAACGAACAATTCTGAGCTTCT
>OGFF01001353.1_pt1 | contig 26734 bp, 19 predicted proteins | sample 1570751 | NCBI WGS metagenome assembly OGFF01 (sample SAMEA2581951, study PRJEB24529) | metagenome | biome: Human gut stool | place: China | collected 2011 | reverse complement strand
CGCCGCCCGGCTGGGCCTTTAGCGTGGGGTATCCGGCGGCGTCGGCAGCCACCGGAGCAAAGTCAATGAGCATTTCGCCCAGGGCAACAATGGTGGGCATGAGAAAACCCCTTTCTATTTTGCACAGTAGCGCATATGCAAATGATTGCGCTTCACAAGAACGGCCTCGACGTCTTTTCCGCCCCGTGCTATTTCTTTGAAATAATTTTACCTGCTTTGCAAGGATCTGCGGCGGCATCTGCACTGCGCTGCTCGATGGAAAGGATGATCCCATCCTCCGTTTTGCTGTTATCGTGGAGCAGCAGCTTTTTTTACAGCAAAGTTATTGGTGCCGTTAAAGCAGATGATGCACCCCCGGCAGTTTTGGCTCGTCCGCATCCTTTTCAAATTCCCGGGCGGGATCTTGGTCAGAAAAGCTACAGAAATGTTTCTTTCGCTAACACTCAATCAAATGAACAAGTGCAGTAATTGCATCACATTTACCAATTGCTTCTTCAAGACAAGAAACAAGAGATAACATGCTTTTTGATTCCCAGTAACCTGGGGGCCTTTCAGCAATTAGTTGATTTTCATTGTCTCCTATCTGAATAGCCCAACTATATGATGCTTCATCATGTTCCGAGTCCGGAAACTCTGTATCAAGAATATGCTGTACGATAGGTGCGATAGCTTTATTACTATAAACATTGGTGCTTTCACTGCACACATCTCCGCCATCAGCCATTGCAGTATAGCTTACTAACAGATCCGTTTCATGTTGCGTGATACGCACAAGCACAGCACCATACATAATCTTTTCTATAGATATAAACACTGTATTCGCTTCTGATAGTTCAAAAGAAAATTTCACTTTTTTCACCTTCTGAAGAGATGTTTATCTTCATCTTATTATTGACGTGATGAGAGCTTAAAGGGCAAGGGGGGATAAGAGAGTCGATGTTTCCGAAACAAATGTCGGGAACATCTAGCAACTCTAATAATATCTGTGCCTTGCCTAATAAGCTCAAATCTGCTGGTGCCCCTAGAGCTCTATACCGTCCCTCCGTGTGCAGCGAGTTAGCCTCAACGGGCGATAGAAGTTTTTAGGTCATCACTTATGCGCTCGCAAGAAAAGCAATCCATTAACGAGAAAAATGGATAATCATGATAATGATTCTATTGCATTTTGTAGCATTTCTTTGTATTCATCTGTAACATGTTGTGGTCCAGCAATTTTTATTTTTCCGTTGAAACCGAATACCCAGCTATAAAAAGTAGGGCTTGGGCAAACGCGAACATTAGCGGTAAAAACTTTTTCGTTTATCGGCACCGTATCCACATCAACGCCAAACATATCTACCACTGCCTTCATTACCGCAACATCACATTTCAAAGAAACCATTACGGGCTTGTCAGTATCATACATGTGAAAAACGGATTTACTGTATTCCGCAATGCTGTAATCATCTGGTTTGGGAACGATCAAGTCGCGTAGTACTGTAGGAGCTCCTTCAATTCGATCTACACGAAATGTGCGCAATGCATTTCTTCCATCGCAAAAACCGCGGAGATAATAGTAGTCTCCATCCCAAATGAGTGTATAAGGGCTGACTACATATACTTGTCCTTCATTTGTCAAATGACGATTCTTGTAAACATCTAAATCGGTGTAGTGAAAAGCAATCTTATGGCGAATGTCTATTGCATCGTTTATTACGTCAACAATTGAATAACCACACTCGTTTTCGGATTTAACCCTATCGGAAGCATATATGTGCCTACGGAGTTTGATGGCATCATCCGGCTGCGCTAAAGAAAGTAGCTTATTGACTAAGGCCTCACTCTTTCGCGTGGTAATAAAACGGGATGATGAAACGGCATCAATCAGCAGCTTCATTTCGGGAATGTCGAATGTTTGCCCATCATAATAATACTTATTTTGAGTTGAACGAATCATCTTGATTTGAAATTCTCCTGCACAGAGCATTGCCAAATCATTGCTAATCGTGTTGCGGCTAACATCAATGCTATGTTTGTCGATCAACATTTTCGTTAATTCTGCCGTTGATTCCGGGTGATCAGGCGTCGTGTTCTGTACTAAATGTTGATAGAGGTAAAGAATCCTGAATTTTGATCTATTTTCCATGTGCTATACCCTTTGTTTCTTCACTTCAAACTCTACCGTTTTTAGATGCAATTCTAATTATTGCACCTGCTACCTTTTCTGCTTCATCCATAGTGTTGTCTTTTCCAAGGGAAATGCGAATTGTTCCCTTTGCATACAGCTCATCGACATCGATAGCATGAAGAACATGAGAGATGTGTGTGCTTTTGCTGTCACATGCAGAACCCGTTGAAACCATAATACCCATTAAGTCAAGGCGATGAAGAACAGCTTCGCCATCTAGGTTAGGGAATGAAAGGCTGATGTTTCCTGGAACGCGTGGCTCTGCGCCGTTACGTCGGTAGTTTATTCTCGCTGAATTGAGCCTATCAATAAGCGCTTGTTCTACAGATAGGATCCTGCTTTGATAATCATCAAGATGAGCAACATTGTTCCGAAGAGCTGCAGACATTCCGACTATTGCAGCAACATTCTCTGTCCCAGCTCGTAATCCAAACTCTTGCGTTCCTCCATCAGCATATGCAGAAATATTAGTCCCCTTTTTGATAAACAAAAACCCAATGCCTTTAGGGCCATTGAACTTATGCGCAGAACATGACATCATATCAACATCAAGAGCTTTTACATCCACAGGGATATGGCCAAAAGCCTGAACCCCATCGCTATGAAATATAGCTCCATGCTTATGGGCAATATTGCAGAGTTCTTTAATCGGTTGTATAGTTCCAATTTCGTTGTTTACTAACATAATGGAAACGAGCTTTATATGGTCAGAAATTGCGGCCTCTAGATTATCAGGTGTAATGAAGCCATCTCTATTGGGATGCAAATATGTAACTGGATAACCGAGCGCTTCAATTCTTGCACAGGCGCGAAGAATAGCATGATGTTCAAACTCTGAAGTGATTACAGCGAAAGGGTCTCCACGCTTAATGCTGCCCTTAATGGCCCAGTTGTCACTTTCTGTACCGCCAGAGGTAAAATAAATCTCATCAGGATCCGCATTAATGCAAGCTGCGATCTGATCCCTGGACTCTTGGAGAGCTTTCTTTGCCTGCCTTGCAAATGAATATGGCTGTGATGCATTGGCATATTGATCTAGCAAATAAGGGCGCATTGCTTCAAAGGCATCCATATCGAGTTTTGTTGTTGCAGCATTATCTGCATAGATCACATGACTCATTTCATCACCTCATCGATTATAAATTATTTCTGGCATTGTGTTTTTGCCCGGAACATTAAACTCCTTGGGATCAATAATGCATAGCTGCTTCTTAATGACTCCGCGCATTTCAAGTGCAGGTTCAAGGCAATAGTGTTCGAAATCCTCCTTACTTATATCATCCGGTGACTGAACATGGGGAAACAATAACTTCAAAAAAGCTGTGCAAAGGCGCTTTACTGCAGTTAAGTCTCTCTGATCTGCATTCGATTTATAAGAAATCAAAGACTCGACAATTGAGGCATACGAAAGATCGCTGCGTAGTTCATGAAGAACCTCTGCGAAGTATTCCGTATTGATAGCCCAACCGTGAGCAATCATACCGGTAGTCATGCGCGGGATCTGCCAGCCAGGAATGAACCCGTGGAATCTGTCTAAAGTGGCCGACTCGCCAAAAACCTCGCTAATGTGTTCTACCATATTTTTGTTTATGTCAAAACGATCAGCGTTGATATTTCCAAGAACAATTACGCCAGCCTCCGCGGTAAGTGCTGCATCAAACCCTTTTATTTCGCCAAACTCCATATAGTGTTTCAGTGCCTGTTGTATTTGTCCGGGCTGTTCAAAGGTAATAGATTGCACTTCGTCAAAGCCAACATAGTCAAACCGAGTTAATAGGCCACCAGTCTTTTTTGCGTTATCATAAATAAGTGAAGCGCGCGATACAGTACCTCCGCTGATAAGCCACCCTCTTTTGCTAATCTTTTCAAAGACATAGCTTTTCCCGGTTCCTTTAGGGGCAAGCTCAATTAAATTAACTCTTTTTTCCACAAATGGCAATAAACGGCGTAAAAAGAATAATTTTTTTTCTTCACTCTCTGCACCATTTTCGTCTACATATCCAGCAGGGTTATAGTCTACAGCCATAAGGACAATATCTATCCATTCATGAATATCAAACTCTTTCCGAGCAGCTCTAAAAAATTCGAGGTCGATAGAATACGGGCAGAATGGTTTATATCCAATCATAGAGATTGCACCCTTGGGGTTGGATGCGGTTCCCTCAAGCGTCCAAACTAGGGTAATGATTCCCCAGTTTTCGCTTTCATGCAGCAATGTGGCTTGCCATTCCTCAACAACATCATTTGCGACTGTTCCGAAAGCGCCACCTTTTGTCCCGCCGAAGTCTGGCAATTCAAACCTTGTCTTACCGCTTTTTATATCAACATTAACACGGACCCGCGCAAGGAACTGAACTGTATCACCATTGACCATTTGGAATTTGTACTGTTCAAAATCGTCTTTTCCAGGAATGAATCTTTTGATGTATCTACGAACGCTATCGTAATCAATGATTCCGTCATCATCTGAAAACTTCATAACCAGCCAATCACGCATATAGGATGGCATACTTAGGTTAGAGAAGTACTCACTCCGCTGAGGGTCTTTTAGAACAACCATATCAGCAAATATTTCTTTTACTCTATCTTCCAGCATGTTTCAACCCCCTTCAAAGGAATAGCGTACAGCCCTGTTCTTTGAACTCCCTAATTTTGATTTGCAGCTCATCCTCATCACAGCCGAAATATTCAGCCATACATGGCAGACAATAGAACTCTTCTGTATCAATATCTATCAGCTTTTGGGATAGAGCAACCTCGTCTTTTTTTAATAGCTTTCCACAATCGCAGCAAACTTTTTTTGTCATGGCAAATCACCACCTCCACCGCCAAGTGCGGGAAGCAATGTGATATCGGGTAAGCTAACAATTCGACCGTCCGCGATCACTTCAACAGGGTATGTGTCTGCTTTGACTCCAGAGAATTCAATAGCCCACTTTTCTCCAGTATCAATTCTTGAAACGGTTGCCAGAGTGCCCGCCATCTTTACCACAAGGTTTTCAATTCGCTTATCGAAAGAAATAGCTAGCTTTGCTTTTTTCATCGATATTTTAACAGTCTGCTTATCCCACGAAGCTCTAATTTGATCTTCCTTATTGTGCTCAATCACAATTATCGGAACAAGCATTTCTTCGGGCGCTGCACCGCCGTGAACTTCGCCATAGATAGCATTCTCATCATCTGCTCCAGCGGCAAATCCAGACTGCTTGAAGTGATCATAATTGCTGAATACAGCATATTTATCCCCATGAGAATCCTTGATGATGTTTACATTTGGAAGGGACAGCATTGCGTCCTGGGGCAATTTACAGTATCTTCCGTGGCTATACACAATGGCGCCTTGCGGAGCATCAACACCTTCTCTGTAGTGGAAAAAGCGGGCGGCAAGACGGCTTGTGCCGTGATCACCTGTAACCACCACACGGCGATATTCAGCTAACAGCGAAGACACGTGTTTACTAATCCCCACCACAAAATCCATCTGTTCTTCAATGCAAGCGTAGTAATCTGGCTCGTCTATTACACCTTTATGGGCCAGCTTATCAAGCTTATTCAATTTCTTATATGGCATTGACATGCTATTCCATTGTTCGTTAAAGATGGTCTCTGTGGGCAATGTTGCCTGTGCTAATGCAGCATTTGTAATAGTGCCGTCACAATTATTCACAATTCCCCAATGTAGTAGTGGAAGCCACTCGACGCCAAGGGCATCCACCCAAAGGACAATTGTGTTATCATCTTCGTATTCTGAAAGAACGGCATAACGGTAGTCAAAGGACGATGTATTTGCCCCGCTAAAGTATAATGTTTCGTCGCTTGGCAAAGTGTTTTCGAGCTTGTGTGCCTTATACCGCGACATATAAGAGCCAATATCACCTTGAAGCACATCCAAGTCGTGGGATAAATACGCAGAGAGTGCCGGGAATGTCTCTTTCAACTTTACGCTTTCATTGACCTGCACTGCATCTTTTCGCAGCCACTGTCCGACCATCTTGAGAAGGTATATTCTTTCTTCCCGTATGGAATTCGTGATATAATCCAGCCGCTTCTCAAATTCGGGTATTGTGTCAACAGCCTTAAAATATTCACGATCGGGCTTTATAGCCATGACCGAAGCAAGCTTTTTGAATTCTTCGACCCAGTCTGGCTTATCGATGCGCCTTTCAAATATCTCATGCGAAATGAGCGAGGGAATATCGGTTACAGATTCAGCGATGGCAAAACAATGGTTTAGGTAACTACTATCTGGGTGAATTTGAAGCCAAAGCCTAACGAATTTCTTATGGCTAATGGGCATTGCATTCCATTTTCCCATAATGTCAACGCCGGAAAATGACGAAACATTCAGTATCTTGAGAAGTGCATCATCTAACGATGTGCCTTGCAAAGAATAAGCAAAAAGGGTCGACTGCATCTCATCAGAGCAATTCTCCTTTGTCAGGCACTGACCTCCGGGCATGTTTTCTCGAATGAACGACAAGGTATCATTCATTACTAATACATTGATTTTCCCGCTTATTGAGGTAATGCTACTAAACCGCTTGGTTAGCAGCACAAATCTTGTGTTCACTACAGAAGGGTTTTCCCAATACTCAAACCACTCCTGAAGGCCAACGCACAAGGTACCGGTGCCCTGTTTGAACTCCGATATATGTTGTTCAAACATGCTGGATAATACAAGCAGATTCATTTCCTGCTCTTGTTGTCCTTCTTCAGTGCAGTCGAAGAAAAAGTCCTCCTGCCGCAAATCACCGTTCAGATTGATGGCAGGATCAAACCACTGAGCTTCGCATCCCCATAGAGGAATGATAATCCGGCCGCGGCTGCTTGACGGGACTTGATTGCTCCATAGTGTCGCAAATCTCCTGTCAGTAGCTTCTTTTTTAGAGAAGAGACGCAGATACTCACTCACACCAGTTAGGATAACCCAGTCGTCATGATATGTAGCGGATGTGAGGTTTGAGTATTGGGGCATAACATCCGCACTTGAGAAAATCTCACTAGACTTCACGACCCGAATATCACTGATTTTCTTTAGTTCCGAGAGCAGCTGGCAATACTGCTCAACTGTCTTAACCATAATGGCACGACAGGGAAAGCGCGAAGGCAGGTTGTTCAGTTTTTCTTTCTGAAGCACAGATACAACTTCGTTGATTGTCACACCGCTTTCCTCCTTCCCTCATTTTGAAAATTCATCGCAGAACTCGGGATGCGTATCAAGAAACGCCGTAACTCTATCCCTCAAAACGGATTCCTTCATGGTGAGGACATCGTTCTTTGCACCGACCAGTTTCTCTTTCTTAGCTTTCTCCTGCTGCAGTCGCTTAAGGATTCCTTGCAACGTGGTAAGATCAGCAGCTGTCCACGTGCTCATGTCATTACCAATTTTGATTTTAGCTTCAGTAATAATTGCCGTACGGTTTGCGTCCCACAAAAGGGAATACTCTGAACCGATTAATGCGATAAAGGCTTTTTCAATACAGTTGTTATCCGTCAAAATACCTTTATCCATCTTCTGCAAGGAATGAATTGCGCTTGTAACGGCAGCATCAACTGTATAGTTTCCATTTTGGACATCCAGCAATGTGCTAAATGTTTTGGTAAGCTCTTTGGGGATAATCCACATCAAAGGCACATCATGTGAGTTGCACCATTTCTTTATGGAATCTTCTCCAGTTGTAGAGCGCCAGATTTCCAAAAGCGTAGACTTATTCCGTGCAAAGCTAATTTTATAAATCTGTGCATCAAGGTCTTTATTAAACTGAGTTAGAGTAGTATTACAGTTCAGATCTTTTAGGCCTGCATATACGGCAGCAAGTTCGTCCTGTGTGCATTCGATGTTGCGACTGTTCAGTATTTCTTCAAGTATAGGCTTTCCGTTCTGCAAACAGTCTTTAGCCAACACACCATGTTGTTCAAGAGCAAGAACGGCCGTTTCTCGATCTTCTGCACACAAACGCGTCACATCAGTAAAAGCTACATTATATAGGACTTGCAACGCAGAGAACCACGGCTTGTTAAGTTCGGCGATGGCGATCATCGGGACTCTCAGGAAGCTAAAGAGGTTTTCCAAATCCTTTTTCGCGGCTTCTATACTATGATAGGTTGTCCCCATGACATTCCCGATTGCTTCCAGAAACTCGTATTGCTCTGCGACATCTACAAGCTTCTCCTTGACCTGTTCTTCCGTCCATGTATAGATTGCACCTTGCATAACAGAATGTAGGCGGTCACTTAGCTCCTCAGGTTGAACAGCAAGTCTTGTTGCCACCTCTTTTAGCTTGGGGGAAGCTTCAAAGAGGAAAGCGCGGAAAGCTGCGGCCATTACATTCTTGTCCTGGAATGCCTTTGCCAAAACAACGCGAATTTTTCCGCGGCCGGTAAGAAGCTGCAGCGTTTCACTCATCGCACCCTCAATGTCGCCCTCCTGAGCTATGAAGGTTTGAATGTGGTCGATTACTTTATCCGCTGTTCTTCTGAGGTCTTCGCTGCTCCATTCGGTTTCCGGAAGGTACTTTAACACCCAGAATGGTGAGCCGCTCTTAACAACCGCTTCGCGCACATTATGATAACCAGAGGTCTGTTCTGCGAGCTGCGCTGCAGAGAGACCAAAAATTTTGGAAAGGTACTCGCTGTAATTTTGCCAAGTAAGCGAACCAGCAGACAGATAATCAGTGGTCATTTTCCCGCCGCACATGGAAGACACCATTTTACTGATGGTTGCTTCTGCGAGAACATGGGGAGATTGAACAGAGTCTGTCCATGTGTATTTGCTGTTCTTATAGCATGAGAATACAAAGCCAAGGAGAACCCCGCAGGCAATAGTGTTGTAGTAACCATAAGGCGCCCTTTGGAGCGTCGCCCACAAGTCACCAAGACTTACTTTATGTCCAGACTCCATCTCATTCTTTATTAGCTCTGCAAGTGCTGCAACACACTCGGCTTGCTTATTGCCACTGTTCCTAGCATCTGCTATCTCCCCAATTGTGGTGAGATCGAGAATCCCTGCAAGCTTTAAAGAGTTCAAAACATTGGTAAGCTGGCTATTTCCACTTTTACGTTGGATACCGGCGGTTGGAGCCCCGTCGTTACAAGATTTGTAGGCAGTGTTGGTTACAACAATATTCTCCGGTGCATATTTGAAAATCACATCCTGAACACTGGAGCGAATAATCTTTCTTAGATGTGCCATCCCGTATATGCTACTGTTAAGGATGGTATTCCCATTGTAAGCAATGATTTTTCCGCCACTGACAGCACTGCCAACCCATGACTTGATGATGGTGGCTGCTTCAATGCGATACTGTTGTACAGAGCCTGTTTGGCCAGAGTCTGATGCCATTTCCTGCTTTGTAATGGCGGCCAGCCATTTGGCACGGTTTTCATCAGTGAGTGGTGTCTTTACAAGAGCAATCGTAAGGCGCGGTTCGTTAGATTCAGCAGCTTTTGCCTGCAGGACGGACTGAATCGACACTGCCTGTGCATCGCTCTGCACCGTCACAATAAGTAGGCCAAGCTTGTAAGGAGACTTTTCAAGTTCCTTTATAATTTCGCTTAGACGGGTATTGATAGAATTAGTCTCCGCACAACAGACAGCAATCTTCATACGACGCAGAGTGGCATCATTTTCATCCCATGCCATCTTTTCAAACTCCTGCGCAAAGGCTCCATCCTTGGAGAACATCATATATCTGCTATATTTCTTGTCATTTGCCGTAAGTCTTGAGGCAAAATCAGTATCGCCTGCTCCACGGAAAGGCAACTGAATGCGGACAATATTATTCGCGCCTTCGTCTAGAACAAGGATCTTGCCATCGACCATTGTCTGAAGCAGATCCTCAATCTGCCCCTTGTTAATAACGCCGGCCAAACAGGTTTCAAGGCAGTCTTTTGTGGCAGCAATACCGTCCTTTGCCTTTCGCCCACTATAAATCCCCTTCGTAGAGGACATGAGGGCAAGCAGAAGCATAGCCGTCTTAAAAACACGATGAGCATTCTCATCGTTTTCAACCAAGTGACGGCTTTCTTCATAATGACGAATAAATTCTGCGGCCTTCGTATCTTTGTCGGAAAAATCGCTTTCACGAGTAAAGAAATAGTCCCAAAGCCATTCAGGTGTCAGCCAGCAGGCCTGAGAATCCGGGCCTTCTTTGTTGATGTAGCCCACGAAGCCTTGTTCAGTATTAGACTGATCCTTCATAAACCTAAACATCGTGCGCTGGGAAGCCGCATAGTTTTCTGCCACACGGGAAAGAAGCTTAATCGTCATGGGGTGCATCGGGCAGAGGTGTTCAATCTGCTCACTAATTTTGTCATCTAATCCGGACATATCAGGGAGGAAGTGCATAATATTCTTAATGACGCTCTTGCGTTCTTCTTTCCAGTGCTCACTCATGCCATTGCGAATATTGATGGAGCCTGCAATTAGATCAAAAGCAGCATCCGTGCTGATATGGAACTCCACATGATGGAAACGGTGGGTAATCAGCTGATATCGTTCCGGTGTTATGCGCTCTACCATTTCAGTAGTGCGGTGAACAACAAAAAGCATAAAGAACGGTTGCACCTTGCTGAACTCAGAGAGTTGTTGAAGAATAGTCTGCTCGTCACTGTTTGCAACATACTCGGTGAACTCGTCCCAAATAAAGAATATGCCAGACTTTGAAAGGCCGTTGTTTTCAATAACGGCGGCAATCCACTTTTTGAAAGTATCAAGGCTGTCAACCAAGCCCCAATTATACTGGCGAATAACCGCGGCCGTTCTCTGAAGCGTTAGGAGATCACCAGCTTCAAGATTTTCTCGCAATTCCTCAACGCTGCCGTAGTCATCGCCCAAAATAGAGTTTTCAAGTATGTATTCCCAATTATGTACGGGGCTGTTGACTTGCTGCATAACCGCATCTTGCAGCGATGCCTCTCCGTAGTCGGCTTTATCACCAAACTTTGCGGCAAGAGCTTCACGGACAGCTTTTTCGGCCTCCATTAGCATGGCGTTTCCGTCACGAATGCCGGTGCAACCGGTTTTCCAGATGACGAGATAATCGCCCTTATCTTTCGCACGACACTTCATAAAACGGTTGCGATAAGGCACAAGGCGGCTGCTCCCTGCAAGGAAGGAATCCACAACATCAGATGGTTCTTCCATCAGATGCTTGATCATGATGGCCGCATAACTTTTGCCGGTGCCGTATGTTCCCTCAATCCAGAAAGATCGGCGACTGTCCGGTTCCTCCTTGTTGAGGGACTGGCACAGTACCTCCATCATCTTTTCCATGTCTTCACCGACAATGTACTCACGCCAAAGATTTTTATTGCGAGTGTCGGCGTCAATGTCAACGACAGATTCAAATGTTGGGCTGATTTCGATAAAATCCGAGTATTTCTTGTTTGGCATGCCTGCTTCCCCCTCATTTATTCATTTTCAGCAAGATCAAGAATATCGGTGCTCGTATAATCTTCGAGAATAATATTATCAAGGTTTGCGATGAAAGAAACACGGATGTACTGCGGGTAGGTCATTGCCAGACCCTGGATTTTTTCACGGAAGTCTTTGACATCAATGCCGTATATATCATGCGGAGAAATACCCCGTGCATCCGGGTTCGCATGAGCGTTGGCAAGTTCTGTGAAGGTAAATGTCTTTCTGCCGGTGTGTTCCGCATAGAGGTAAAGGGAGTAAAGAAGTGCGACCGCATCGGGGTAATCCCATCCCTCGCGGAAATAAGAGTAGGTGTTTTTGGTAAGTTCAATGGGCAACCCTTGTTTTAGCGCAGAGCCGATAGGTGACTGTCTCAGCGTCTCGGTGAGTGCCGTAACCGCATTTTCACGATTTGATTTCGAGTAATTATCACCCAGCATCACAACAAGATCCGCCTTTTCATAGGTTGCCCCTGCTTCGGCGTTAAGGCAATACCATCGGCAGATGGTGGAGTTGTAGCAAAGGTTCGACCATATAATTGCCCACACAAACGGGTTATATGACCCCATTTTGATGAGCTTTTCGCCAAAGGAAGTGATGCTAACAGTATTTGCGTTACCGGTTTTTTGCATCTCAATCATTCCGGCATCCTTAAGCCATGTTTTGAGTGCAGAATATTGAACCGCCCCAAGGACGCCCTTTGTGAAGCACTCTAACCCATCGTCCATAAAATGAGCAAGCCATGCCTGACGGAATCCAAAATGATGATATGGATCAAGACCTTTCATGTTTATGAAACCTCCTTCCGGTACGCGCATATTATCTGCAACAATGCAGCTTCTATCTGTAAATTCAATGCAATTATAGCAATGGACGCAAAGGTTTTCTCGGATTGCAATCTTACCATCGGGCTGAATTATAAATGCTCCCGTAGGGCACTGAACTGTACATGCTTTGCAGCCGATGCAATACGCGACCTTGTTTGCTACACCGCGAATCCGGCTAATAACAAAGCGATCCATCTGAGAAAATGGGTAGTACGAGACGGTTAGCATTTCTCCATTTCGCTGGATGCGGCAGTTATAATTTTGTGAACCGATTTTTTGTATAAGCTCTTTGCCAGTTTGCTCTACGAAAACGCCAAGTAGGCGGGCAACTTCAACCCAGTCCTGTGTCGGCTTTGTAATGGTTATTACAAGCGCATTGTTTTCAACTATTTCCTTCGTTCTGTTGCCACCGTTATCTAATCCTTTTCCTCCTACTCGAGCTTTCCATCCACCGTTTTCAACATATTTTCTGGATTCAGATTGCTTTGCATTCTTAGCATAGTGTTCAACGCGGGAAATAAGCGGTTGCATCTCGTCACCGTATACAGTGTTAGCAATTCCTTCCCACCACTCGGAAGACATAGGACAAACCATACAGCCAACTCTAAAAAGCCCTATACGGTAGGCGTCATTCAAAAGCAGGTCATGCGACAAAAGGTAAGAATATAATTCAGCTGTGTTCCATTCGATAATCGCATGGCAGTTTATCTGACTAATATTCTTTACTCCGATGCTCACTTTGTCATATTTAGATCGCCGCGCACTTTCCTCTGCCCTCACTCCATCATACACGACTGCTTTCGCATTATAATTGCCTGTTAGCTCCCTCAATTTTAGAATTGTTGGAACAGATTTATGAACGGTACAGCACCATCTCATTCTTCGCCCCGGTGGTCCAAACTTATCCCAACTTTCGGTAGGGCGCATGTGGCATTGAGCTTCTTCAAAGCGTAATGTTGGCCAATGCTCTTTTGCTTTTTCAACGGCATTGAGTGTAGCGCTTAATTCCATTCCAGTATTGCTAAATACGACATAATAACTGTTAGGCGGCAAAGCTTTTGATACCAAATCCAGTAATAGCAGAGAATCCTTTCCACCAGAAAAAGCGCAAACAAACGAAAAACCCTTGGGAGCATAAGTATTATATTGCTCCTGTATGAACTGTATCTCCAGCTGTTCAAGGTTGACAAGGAGCTTTCTGTTGATTTCGTACAGCCGCTTGGTGTCTATGGGTTTTAGAACAAGTTTCTCGTCAGTAAGGAGTTCTACAGTGGGTTTTGAGTAAAATGAACCACCCTGTGCAACTGCAACGCATCTTCCATTTAGGACATACTGGCGAATACCTTCTGCCCATAAAAGAGGGGCATCGGTATCCTTTGGGTAATCCCAATACTTGTCCATTCCAAAGAAATCAAGTTCTTCGTGGAATACCGGGCGAATCTCTTTTTGTATTTTTGCATCTATTGTCAGGCGGAATATACCATATTCATCTGTCCACTCATATCCGTACATCTACCAAATCTCCTGTCAGCGGAGTACATCTCCACAGTTTTCTTTTGTTAGCCAAGGTCTGTAGCGATGCAACGCTGCGTGGCAGGTTGGGCATACAGTCAAAAAGCTATCGGTTCTATATTTTTTTGAATAAGTCATAAAAGTTGGGGCGACGACCAAATGGTTTTGAAGCAATTGACCAGCATTTCGGTAGCAGAGCGTGGGCTTGCTTTTGCAAATTTCGCAGTGATCTTTTGTTGCCAGCTTTGCACCGTCACGCTGTTCGACAATCCTATGAAGGTGTCCCAAAAGGATTCCTTCCGGGAATCCATCGTCCTCGAGGGGAGACCCAAATAAAGAAGCGAACACCTCTTTATTCTTGCGTATTGCTTCTGCGATGGTGTGGAGTTCACTTGCCCGGTCTTCATATTCAAAAGCAACATCAAAGAATAATGCACCAACATTTGGATCTTGTTTACCTGTGTTGCAACTCGAGCGGTACAACATAAGCTGACGAGCTATGCCTGTGTTGTTTCTAAAATCAGCCCTCCTATTCTCTGTGGGGTGAATAGGCAAACGATTGAGAAGCAGACTTAGCTCCTTGATCTCATCAGAGTCTGCTGTTACTTTTCCGTTCTCTGAGGAAAAGAGTACATCTAAAGCCAGGATTACCTCATCCCGCGTAAAGCTTGCGCTTGCCATCTCATCACACCCTTACCGTAACATTCTCGCCTTTCGCATCCCACGCAAAGCGCTCATCCTTTGCCAAAGCTTTTGGCATATTCCCAATCAGCTCATTGCCTTGAATCATGCCTGTATTAACCAAAAACCGCCGTAGTTCTTCGGCCTCAAAGGAGCGCTGCTTGGTATCAGATTCTATCAGGCAAGCGATCACGGCGTCGCCAAAGTTTTGTATTGGGCTGTCAACTGTCACTAACATGGCATGGAGGGTATCCATGTTTTGAGATTCCATTGCCATGATTGTTTTCACTCCAAATTCTTCGCCATAAAAGCGCAGAACATATTGGAGCAACAATGGAGTCCAACTTCTATGCTCAGGCAGCGCAGGAAGTGACTCATACCAGACCGGCTGAATCTGTCGAAGCACAACATGGTCATCTGCATCGCTCAAAAGATTATGTAGCGCCCGCCCAACAACTTCTTTCCACGAATCATCAATTTTCATGCTTTTGGCAGAGATGATCGTGCCCGGCTCGTAGGAAAAGAACGACGGCTCTTTGTTAAGGCGCATTTGATTTCTGATGCTTCCTGCTCTAATCCCGATTTTTGCAAGATACTCTGCCAGATCTTCTTCTCGGAACACGCCACCCTGATCCTCTGCGAACTTGCAGATAATATCAAAATTACTGCTTATTGCATCCTTGGGCTTTGAAATATGAGTCTTTCCAGTAAACACATAGTGGCAACCCTTATAATTGTTCTTTTCAAACAGGTGCTGTGCAATTTCATAGACGGAGCGCTCATCATTCATATCATTGTCGTTGAGGAACATATTCATCTCTGCCCGCGCATAATCGTACAGCTGCATAGCGGAAATATAGCCATTGTTTTTCAGCATCAGCTTCTCTGTGATATAGCACATCTGTCTCGCGCCATCGTCCCAATCAATAAAGGACTCCTCGTGGTAAAGCCTGCCCTTGACTTCCAAAATGCGTTTGCATTGCTGGACGAGAGTTTTTGTTGCTACCATGGTCAGTCCTAAAGCGTTGCACAGACTGTCATAGGTAACACCGCTCATGTCAGCTTCAAGGACAATCTTCTCGACCTTTGCAACCTGATCAGGACTTATGCATTCGTGGTCCTGTGAGGGAATGGTGTGCATAGGAGCAGCATGTGCGGCGCAATGTCCCGCAGGGATTGTTTGTGGGGAACCTCCGCCATCCATTCTACGATAGGTAATTACTACATCATCAGCATTTACTGAACAGTAATCAAGCAACCAGCGAATTTTACGGACAATTTCCGTAGCACTAACATTACATTCTAGATAGATATTATTGCTGACCACTTTCGGATATCTCATTCTAACTCTACTACCAAAATCAACATTGCTACTTCCCGCAAAGTGCATATTAAATTGGAACAGAGCTTCATAGTCACTGTATAGTTCGCACACTAGCTTTACATACAGACTGTTCCAAGAAACGCATGAAACAGTCTTTCCCTTGTAAGAAAACCCGGTTGGCTTCGTATAAGCAAAAGAACACTTTTCAGCAAGATTTAGCCGCTGCTCGTCACTGTTATTTGCAACGGGTTCACTTGGTTTCATCTCATTAAAAGTCGAAGTGCAAGCTGGGCTTTCGGTTTCTTTTTGGGTAGCAAGCGCAACAGCCGGAAACTTCTCTTGCGGCATTTCTGTATGAGATAATCGTTTCAAAAGAGAGTCTGGTTCTTTAACCGAAACAGGTATCGTTGTTCCCATGCATCGCCACGCGATCCACTTGACAGCCGCGATAACAGACTCCCTTGCTAGATCTGCCCTAATATAACAAGTGGGATTTTCCATTCTAATAAAGTTGCCACTTTCAGGGGACCGATATATCTTGACATCGGAAGTATCGCCGATTGTCTTACCCAAAAGTGACCTGAAAATCAGAGGGTATTTTTGGGCGGTATCTTCGCAAAAATACAGAAAAGATTTTGCAAGTGTGTCTCCGGAGTAAACTGTCGATCCGCAATGAAGCTCATAAAGAAGCTCCGGGTTTTCTGCTGTTTCGGGTTCTAAAAGCTGACGTACTTTAGTAAGGATCGTTTGGCGCATTGAAATAGAATAAAGATTATTCTGATTCATAAACGCCCAGAGCTTCATGGCTTTGAGTTCTTCTATCGTGCGGATGTTTTCCTTTGCCAACGCAACTTTGAGTGGTGAAAAAATATCGTCACTCAGCAATGCCTCTATTTCAGATACCGTCGGTGTGGCCATTTTAGAAAAAGTCTCCGTTTCTGATCCCGTTTCGGCAACATTGCCAGGAAGGTTAGGGACGATCTGCTCACTAAAAAACTCCAAATATAGACTAAGCGCATTGGTAAGCCAATTATCCTTATGACGATCGGCATAGATAAAGTTTTTGTCTGCAAGCAAAAAGGAGCGAACAGCATTCATTGTATCTGCTGATGTAATATGGTAGATATCATCGCTAATGATCTTTTCTGCTTTTACTCGTTCCGTGCAGCGCTTCAAAGAAGATAAAATAGCAAATGTATCGCCGGGAGAAACTCCACGATTGTCGAGCCACTCAATAAACTTTAGTCGATTGCTATTTTCAAACAAAGCTGTCGGGGATGGCTTGTCCTTCGAAGCAATATTTGTGGCAGGTACAGCAGATTCGCTTTTTACAGAACTAGTGAATGTGAATTCATCGGTTGTTTCCTTAATGAAGTGGCAATAATGCCGGATTGCCACTATCATAGTAGGTTTTTGCTTTCTGTAACTAAACGCAAAAACCGCATTATGCTCAACGGTCTCCCGGACATTGGAAAGAGTTACTAAATCGTCCGTCTCAAATAATGGCTTTTCAAGTATCTTTCGACTCAAGCAAAAACTGTTGATATCTGCAAAAGCCGAATAGACGACAGAAAGTTGAGCAGGGGAGACTTGCTTTGCAAGCCACTCTAAAAACCTTTTCTCATAGGAGACGCTGCCGTTAGTCATTACCGTATACCTCAATCCATCATGTTGTGATAATAAGGAAAACGCAGCAAAGGGAACACATTCTGCGTGTTCCCTTTGCATAAAGCCCTAGATATCGCCGTTTCTGCATAATGCATAAGTACGCAATAACTCATATCTTAAATTAGCATTAATTATACTACAGAACCTTCCATAAATCAACACTAATTGCACAAGATATTCAGCACCTCATGTGGTCCTAAATTAGATGTGAGTGCCAAGAAAATGAAAAAATGATTTAACACACACTCCCTACACCTCCCACACAGGAATGCCGCGCTTTCTTGCATATTCCAAAAGGTTGCGGGCGTTGCCGGGGTGGCGGACATAGGCGACAATACAGTCGCTGTGGTCGACCGTGTAGTGGTTGGCTTTCAGGATTGCAAGTCTGCGCGGGACGCACTCCATGCCGGGGGGATAAAATGTCCCGTCAAACCCGTTTGGGGGTTCGATGGGGCGCTCTGACGGGTGATACGGCAGCAGCAATTCCAGCGTAATATGGGGATGACTGCGCTTTGCCCGAATGACCGCACCTGCTGCAAAGCGGTCGAACCCACCGTAGCCGCCGACAAAGAATTCCGTCACCCCATGCGTTATAAGCGCTTCTACGGTACGCTCCAATGCAGGGACAATGTCCTGCATGGCGTCCCGATGCCCGATAAAAAAGCACCGTTTCCCGATCATAAACCCACCTCTCACTTGCATTTATCGTTAAAATTATACGGCTTGTAAGATTAAAAAGCAACGATTGTCCCAAGTATAATTAACGAAGAGTACAAGTAAGGGGGGCGATTGCGGTGAAGGATATTCTTGCAACAATAACGGCATATCGGGAGGAGCGTCATTGGACGGAGTATCAGCTTGCCGAGCGGTCCGGGCTGCCCCAATCTACCATCTCCTCATGGTATCGCAAGGGTATGGTGCCGACCGTCCCGTCCTTGGAAAAGGTTTGCGCGGCATTCGGTATCACGCTTTCGCAGCTGTTTGCCGAAGGGGATACGCCCGTATCTCTGACAGCATCACAAAAGAAGTTACTGGAGCGCTGGTCAAGATTGAACGAGGATCAGCAGGCAGCCGTATTTACCATCATCGATAAAATGCAATAAATACCGCCGTCGGTATCGGGTTATCCCCGGTACCGGCGGCAATATTATTCTCCTATGTTTCATTGGTATAGATCACAGCACTACCGTTCCTGTCTCCTTTCCGTCAATGGCATAGGCAAACAAATCGGACTTGCAGACAGCGGCAAAAGAATTGCTTTTTCCCCATTCGTTCGCGTAGTACTTCTCAATCAGCTCCAGCGTTTCACGCAACTGGAGCATAGCGGCAACCTCGTGCTTGCAGCAACCACCGCAGAAACAGGAACAGGTTAGATTGCGGATCTCGCCGTTGTCATATTCAAATTCCACTTCATAGTGTTTGCTGCCTGCCACAATGGCATAACCCTTGTTCCCGTCAACGCTGATGTACTTGACTCCATTGCTGCGGTACAGCTCGCCACCAAGTGTCCCTTTCTCGCTGCTGACATTCATATGAGAAAGATCGCTCAAGGGGAAAGCAGCATCATCGCTGCCGCAGATGATCTCATCGTCCGCCGTCGCCGGGATATTATACCACGTAAGCACCTTGCTGCGTGGCAATGTCTCCCTGTCAAAAGTCACGAAGTGCGACCCCGCAATGAAAAATCGGCCGCGAATTGTTGTGTCGACCATACATATCACACGCTTGTAGTCTGCTATTTTGATCTTAAAGTTATAGTTGACCTCGATGACGCGCCCGCGCAGCCCAGCCAGCTTGCCGTCCACATAAACCAGATCACCGCAATGCAGATCAAATTGGTCGTTATAGTATGCCAGCGTCATGTTGCGTGCTGCAAAGTAAACTCGCACTACCGATTTGCGGGGTGCAACTTGCGTTTTGGGCACATGGGAACCTATTTCTGGGGCTTTTTTCTCACAGCAGTCCGCCGTGTTAAATCCGATTTTAAATGCCATATTGTATCCCTCCCTATAAAAATATCGCTTGATTTTTTTGCTTTTACAGCCCTATTATAAGATAAATCCTGTCCCATAGTACGGACTTATCCTTGACGCGCCCCCTGTTAGGCAGATCTTCTTTGTGGACACCTGTTATGTAGCATAAGAGCAGCTATCAGGCTGCATGGGAATTGCGCATTTGATATTTCTCTGCCCTGTGCGTATATTGAAAGAAAAACAGGAGTGGGCATTATGAGTGATACCTATTTCGATTTGCCCTCTCGCATGGAGGATTCTTTCCCGAAGATCGATAGTGATGACTGTTCATTTGTCAATGGCATAAAAGTATTGACAAGGTTATCATTTATGAGTACAATACAATGATTTAGCGAGAAACGCTAAATGGGCGGCATGGGAAAAGAAAGGATTTATAATATGAAGCACGACTTTAAGTTCATATCCAAACATTCCCCACAGGTTAAGTCTGCCTATTCTGACCTTATGGAAATTCTTGGTCTTGTTCATGATGACTTGCGGAAGCAATACACTTTTCAGCATAAGCCGGTTGGCAGCTACTCACGCAACATGATAACCTATGATGCAAAATCAAATATCGGTTTCGATTTTGACATCAACATTTATCCCAACGATGAAGAAAATCGCTTCACTGCAAAACAGATTAAATTACTATTCAAACAATCATTGGACAAATTTGCTCATCGGTATAGCTACGACTTTGCCGAAGACTCAACTCGCGTCTTAACCATCAAAGTTAAGGATCGGAAAAATTCCCGTATACTTCATAGTGTTGATTTTGCTTTTGTAAACGACTATGAAGACGATGATGGGTACGATTGTCAAGAATACATTCGCTATAACAAGAAGCAAAATACTTATTCATGGTCAGAACAGTCTCAAGGATTCTATATGCTTCCGGAACGCTTTCAATGGATAAAAGACAACGGGCTGAAAGACGAACTGGACGCACTATACATCCGCAAGAAAAATAACAACGATGATCCAAATAAGCATTCCCGTTCATTATTCGCCGAAGCGGTTAATGCTTGTTATAATGAAAATTGTGATGAATGACTTCCCGCCATATTCGAAACCGAATTTGCACCGGCTCCGTTCATTCTGTTGAAAAGGCTACCTGCGAGTGACCTTTTCGACAGGCTGAGATCTCCTTCAAGCGAGGGAAATCTTTTGGTCAGCAGTTGCTGATCCACTAATCCCGCCGCAGACAGTAGCTTCTGGACTTTTCACCCCGGAAAAACATGCGCTTCGAGCACATATGCAAAACCGCCGTCCCGGCTGAAAAATCGGGGCGGCAGTTCTATTTCCTATTGCATCGTTATAATGTTAAGGCGTTCAGATATTCTTCCACGTTCTGATACTGAATGCCCTCAACCACTTGGCTTTCTCCGCGGTAGAGGACGAACTTTCCGGTGATCGGGCCGTAGCGGTGCTCCGTTTGGGCGCATTTTTGCTCGTCGATCAGATGGCGGTACTGCTGCGGGACGGCTTCTTCACTGTGCTTGATCTCAAAAACCCAGCAAGAACCTGCTTCTGGGTCAAACACCACCATATCAAATTCGCCCACGGGGAATTGCAGGACGAACACCTGCTTCTTGGGGTTTGCCAGCTTGGTTTCCAACAGGACGATATCCTCCAGCATCCGCCCTTTGATCTCGGTCAGAATGCGCTGCTGCACAGCGGTGCGTTCTGCCAGAGACAGTGCGCTGAACGTCTCATCCAGCAGCAGACTGCGGATCAGTGCATCCGCCTGCGCATAGCGGAGACCCGGCTGCGCGATCACCGTGCGTTCGGACTTTGTGCTGACATCCGGCAGGTGCAGCACATCGATCTCCCGCGTTAAGTCCAGCAAGTCCAGATACTCCTTGATCTCCGCCGCGTGAACCTCGTCCAGCGCTACGGTCTGCTCTGCCCTGTTGCGGATCTCCAGCAGCTTCCGCAGGCTGTCGGTGACAAGCGCAAGGTCGATGCGGTCGAGGATGTCCGTCGGGTTCTTCCGATCCCGGCGCAGATTGCTGGCGGAAATGCCAAGGTCGTGGGACTTCCAATCCTGCGACAGCACCTCCAGCGTGAAGCGGTGGTTGATGTCCTCCACCACCCGGTTGATGGCGCTGGTCAGCTCGCCCTTCTCGTATAAATCCCGCAGATGGCGAAAATGTCCCTCATACTGATAGCAGCGCAGGGAGTGCTGGATGTTGCGGGCAATGGCGGTATCCACATATTCGTCGGTGCTTTCCTTGCTGGCAAAGGTGGAGGTCTCGTTGTAATGGACGCCGCCGAGACTCATGGTGCCGCCGTAGCGGATGTACTCATCGATGCCGTGGATGCCGAGGACAGATTCAAACTCGCGGTAAGGGATGAATGTGGTGTGCAGCAGAACGCAGCGGTCGTAAAGCTGCTCGTCCTCGGTAAAGAGAAAGCCCAGCGAGTCCGTGCCGGAGAGCACAATCTTCATGCCGCAGGCCGCAAACACGTCAGAAAACAGCGCTGCGCCCTCGATGAAATCCTCCATCAGCGTCACCTCGTCGAGGAACACATAGCGAAAGCCCTGCGCTTCCAATGCCTTGAGGTCGCGGTTCACGTCTGCCAGTGTGTCTTTTGCAGTGATCTGAATGAACGCTGCTTTTGACAGTTCTGCGTCGCTCATCTCCGCAAAAATCTGGCGGATCATGGTGGTTTTCCCCGTCCGGCGCAGGCCGTAGAGAATGAACACCTTGTCCTGCGGCTCGCCGTAGACAAAGTCGTGCAGCTGCCGGAAGCACTCGCGCCTGCGATAGCCGCGAACAGATGCCGCAAAGGAACGCAGCGCCTCGCCGGTGCGGACATTGGTGGTAAACGCGGAAAGGTTCGCAGATTTCGCCTTGGGCAGCTGCTTTTTCAGCGCTTTCAGCTCCTGTTCCAGCGCCTTCCGCCGCTCGATCTGAGCACGGAAATTCTCCAATTCGTCAGCAGGAATATACTTCTCCCGCCGCTTTTTGTTCTCCGTCCAACGGTGGTAGAAATAATCCTTGCCTCTGACGGTTTTCTTCGTAACAGAACCAGCGGGCAGAGCAGAAATCTGCAGTTCCAGCTCCGCCGCGCGGGTTTGCATTTCGGATAAGTCCATAGCGCACCTCCTGTGAGATACTATTCTATGCAGAATTATACCCCATTATACCCATGAAATCAATGGCATAATAGGGTATAACATGTTACTATAAACACTACAAGGGAAGTCTATCCTTGCTTACTTTTCTTGCCCATATGCGCTCGTGGTATTAAACATTATACGATATATAGCAAAAACTATTGCTTTATTGATCGTTTTTGCTGCCGCTCTCTAACGGCACCATATAGGTGCACTTTCTTTCTTCGTTAAAATAGTTGGTGCAGCCATAGAATATGTCACCATTCTTCGGATTCTTTTTGACGATCAAATAACCATCTGTACATTTGGGACATTTCAAAATGTCATGCATGTGCGTCCTGTCATTGGTCATGAAGTCGCAAAGCTCTGCCTCATTTGTGCATATCCAGAGATTCAAGCCGTAGTTTTTATTAAACTCATACTTTAGCGGGAAACCGCATACAGGACAGCGCAGGTTAAACAGGTCCACCACTTGCATATTGATCTCATCATTATGTGGAATATTGAAATCCTTAATGAGCTCTACAAGAAATCTGGATGGTTTCGTTTTAGGTGCTGCGATATATACTCTGTTTTTTGTCCGTGTCATCGCCACATAAAACAATCGCCGCTCTTCTGCAAAGGGCATACTATTGTCCTCATATGTAACAAGCTTAATAATAGGATCATCTTCTATCTGGCACGGGAACCCGAATTTTCCTTCGAACATATTGATCAGAATTACGTTGTCATACCCAAGTCCCTTGGAACTATGCGCTGTCATAAAGGTGATCTTTGCATTTGGGTATTTTTCACTCCTGATCGCACCGCCCGGCAATTCGCTGAACCGATTCGTTCGGTACAGCTTGTACATGTCATAATTGTATCGTCCAATCAACAAAATCGAACTCTGCTCGCCGTACTCAGATAGGATCTCACTAATGATATGCTCGATGGTATCCGCAAGTCGCTCCATAGGTTTGACACTATCATCGAAAACTTCAAGAACAATCGTGTTCTCAAGATGCTTCGGAGAAATCAACTGCTTTCGGATTTGCGAAGTATTTCTTTGTACAAAGCCTCCAGCAATATCGATAAGCTCCTGCGAATTACGGTAGGTATGAGTAATCTTCATCTCCGTTCCAGCCCCCATAAGCTCCAGGAAACGAGTAAATAGCGTGATATCAGAGCCAGAAAAAGCATATATCGACTGCCAGTCATCACCGACCGCAACAACCTTCGCCTGCGTAATTTGAGATAGCCTTTTCGTTAGATTGAATCTCTGACGAGCAATGTCTTGGAACTCATCAATGATGATATACTTGTAAGGGAGCGTGACATTCTGCCGCTCAATCTCCTGCAAATAGAAGTGTGCATCATTTATCATGTCTGCAAAGTCTATCTGATTGCGCTGTTTCAGCACGGATTGATAGTGGTGATACACCTGCTCGGCAATATCCAGAAACAGAAGCGTTCTCGGATTGTCTGTTCTTTTTCGCAAACCAGCGAAGCCGCCATCGTCATAACCGGTTGTTTTGTATTGCTCGATAAACTTCATCATAAAGATGATCAGCTTATAAATGTACTTGTCTTTCCCAGTTTCTACGATCTTCTTATAGACTTCTTCCAAATTACGAGGCTTTAGAATAAAGCCCTCATTTTCAAGCACTTCTTTCAGATGGTCCAGAAGAGGACGCCGATCCGTATAGAAGGACCATGTTTCCAGTAATGTAGTTTTATTGGTCTTATGAAGACGACGCTTATCACTAATGGCACGGAGATAACGCTGCCTCTGCTGCGGGGTAAACAGGTTGTTGTAGCCGCTCTCGCTGAGTGCATAGTGCTCCAGCCAAACGCTATGCTCCCCCTGTGAAATATAGAAATCGGGCGTGTATTTTTTGTTACGAGAAGGTGATCCAAAGGGATACACTCTTTCATACTCATAATCCAGTCCGTTCAGATACAGGAAATTTGCAATTTGTACTTCCTGCATGGAACGCAGATATTCTCCCGATATGGTCCGAGTCTTTTTCGTGCGCTGCTGTTCGACTTTTTTAATGTACTCACCCAGCCCACTTTTCAGTGTTTCAAAGTCCTGCGCCGCTTTGTAGAGGTGGTATTGATTCAGATCCGTAAATTTGAAAACATCCTCGGACAGATCAAAGTAATAACCCAAGAATAAAACCAGGTTACGCATGAGCTGCTTGTTGTGAAAAATCGACTTTTCCAGCATATCAAAAATAATCTGCTGGGAAGAAAAATTGATCTCAGGCGGTTCTGCTGAAAACTGTTTCACAATATCATACGCAAAAGCATGGAAGGTGCAGATCTTTGCCGGAATGCCAAGTCCCTTATTGATTCGATCACGCAGTTCTCCAATTGCCTTGTTCGTATAGGAGATCACAATGATCTCTCCCGGATCTATACTCTTCTTCTCAACCAGATACTTGACCTTTGCAGCCATCGTTGTGGTTTTTCCCGCACCTGCGCCAGCAACCAACAGGCAGTAGTCATCATCGGTAATTACTGCACGGCGCTGCTCTTCATCCAACTGGATATTAGGATCAATCTGTTTTAGGATATTGTCAAAATAGTCTTTATCCCGCTCCAGCGCGCGGTCCACATATGTGGTATTATGCGCCGTAATATCTCCATCCAAAGATTGCATCTGGCGCAAGAAGCGGCGCAGTGAGTCGATATCAACTCGTATCGCCGCAGCGTTATTGCAGACATATTGAAAAATAAGCTTATTGGTTAGGATCTCGTTGTATTTTCCATATGTATCCCGCAGCCTCTGCGCATCTCTGTGCGAAATATAGTGTTCTGCCGAAAACAGCTGGGCGTGGTCTCGTTCGAAAGAAATCAGGACGTTTTGCAGATTTTTGTAATCCAGTTCCACCTCTTTCATGTGCGGAGTATTCTTACTCAAAGGGGAAAAGTATGATGCTGGCAGCCCGCAGTGAGGGCATTTTTCAGCTCTGTCGGAAATTGAATTTCCACACTCCGGGCAACGAATTAAGGCCATATCTGTGTCCTCCTTGTGGCATCGCAAAGTAAACTATGCGTCAAATCCAAGCTTTTTCAGTCTTCCTCGTACCGCCGATGCGCTACGCTTTAGGGTAATGGCAATCTCACTCACCGGTACGGACTTCTTATATAGATCAATGAGGCAGTCATCATGATCTTTCGTCCATGGAGCGCCTTGCATCTCTGTCTGCATATTCTCTGCTGTGAGAATTGCATCCAGATTGTCTATGATAAAATGCTGCGCGGCATTGTTGTAAACGACAACCTGATAGGGTCCGTTGCTGCTCGTTCGTTCTTCCACGGAAATGCCGTTTTCTTCGCCAATTTTTGTCGGCCTTTTCGTGTGCTTTCCATCTGGTGTGAGTGCCCATTCCATCATTCCAATTTCCGTGAGCCATGTGAGAATTCCTGAATAGGTAAGTTTTTGCATAGTGTCATTATCAGCCAGAGCGTTTATCCGCTTGGCAATTTCGCTGGCCGGAATAGGCACCTCAGAATAGACAAACTGGCTTCTTTTCTCCATGGGGATTTCAAGAGGAAGCTTTTTAGGTTTCTTATTCACAGCCGTCTTCGTCCCGCCATTTTCAATTACCTGCCGCAACACGTCAGATATGAAGAAAAAGCAACGCGATAACCGGACATTGTTGATAAGATCATCGTCTGGTGCCATGGTGCCATCGATGGGATTGATGCCATTTGCCAGCTTGTCCATATACATTTTTGCCCGTTCTATTTTTTCAAGTTCAGTCATATGCTCCTCCTTACCCCACAACCAACTTATTCGTTTTCTTCAAAAACTTCGCGGGAATCGGGCGGTCCAACCGCCAGGTGATATTCATTGGCCTGCTGCCCGTATGCTTTACATAGTTCCCCGTACCCAGATAGGTGTACGCCTCCGCGCCGCCGGTCAGACGGTCCGCCTTAAACTCACGCACAAACAGCATCACCTTGCTGCCACGTTCCTTGTGGTGGATATAGCGCTGACCGGTGGG
>OGFF01001351.1_pt1 | contig 26763 bp, 24 predicted proteins | sample 1570751 | NCBI WGS metagenome assembly OGFF01 (sample SAMEA2581951, study PRJEB24529) | metagenome | biome: Human gut stool | place: China | collected 2011 | reverse complement strand
AGCTGCCGGAGCGGTGCTTAAGCCGCAAGGCGGGAATTGTGCGGTGTTGCCTAAAAGCAGCCAGCCGCCCTGCCTGTGGGAATGTTCCACGGTGGGGCGGCTGGCTGTTGTATCGGGGGAAAGTGGAGATAAAAAAATACGCTTTCGCCGCCGATGCCCAAACCGCGCAAAGCATGGTATAATGATGGCAGGATAAACGCAGAAACCAACACACAGAACACGAAAAGAACACAGGAAAGGAAAGACCATGTACTTTCAATACGGGCAGGAAGAAACGGAATACCTGAGCGGCAAAGATGAAAAACTTGGGGCGGTGATTGCCCAGGTGGGCCGGGTGAATCGCGAGGTGGATACAGACCTGTTTTCTGCCGTGGTGCACCATATTGTGGGGCAGCAGATTTCCACCAAGGCGCAGGCTACCATCTGGCAGCGCATGCGGGGTGCCCTTGGCACGGTGGATGCCGAGCATATTCTGGAAGCAGGGAACGAGCAATTACAGCTGCTTGGCATCAGCTGCCGCAAGGCAGAGTACATCACGGACTTTGCACGAAAAATCCAGAACGGTGAGTTTGATTTGGAGGGCATCTGGCAGAAGCCGGATGAGGAAGTGATCCGAGAGTTAAGTGCCCTGAAAGGCATTGGCGTGTGGACAGCGGAGATGATTTTGCTTTTCTGCATGCAGAGGCCCGATGTGTTCAGCTATGATGACCTTGCCATCCAGCGCGGGCTGCGCATGGTGTACCATCACCGTAAAATTGACCGCAAACTGTTTGAAAAGTACCGCAGGCGGTTCAGCCCTTATTGCAGCGTGGCGAGCCTTTACCTGTGGGCCGCCGCGGGCGGCGCGGTGCCGGGGTTGAAGGATTATGCCCCCAAAAAGAAAGCCCCGGCCAAAAAGGCAGCACCCGCTGGTTCCCACACGGAGAAAACATCAAAAGTATAACAAAAGTACAACAGAAAGGGTAGATGCTATGATGTTCACCGCGCATTATCAGTCCCCCTTGGGGGAAATTCTGCTGGCAGCGGATGAAGTGGGCCTGACCGGCTTGTGGTTTGACCGCGCAAAGTATTATGCGGCGGGCCTGGCCCCGCAGAGCACGGAGCGCGAAACCCCGCCCTTGACCGAAGCAAAGCGCTGGCTGGATGTGTATTTCAGCGGAAAAATGCCGGATTTTATGCCGCCGCTGCACCCCATCGGGTCAGACTTCCGGCAGGAAGTGTGGGCGCTGCTGCTGCAAATCCCATACGGGCAAACGACAACATACGGCGCGCTGGCCGCCCGGCTTGCGGCAAAGCATGGCACGGCGCGCCTGTCCGCCCAGGCGGTGGGCGGAGCCGTGGGACATAACCCCATTTCGCTCATCATCCCGTGCCACCGTGTGGTGGGTGCCAGCGGCAGCCTGATCGGTTATGCGGGTGGTGTTGAGCGAAAAATTCAGCTGTTGAAATTGGAAGGAACCAACTGCATAAAGCTGTTTGTGCCAAAAAAATGTGAATTAAGAGTTGAGCAAGCACAAAGTAAGGGCGAGCAAAAGATGTGAAAAAGTAAACCAGCAGAAGAGCGAATATGCGAAGCATGTTGAATATTAAGCATGTCGAAAATATGTTGACCATGCAATTTCAAACATTGAATATTGCAAAAACATACAGAAAACGATACAATAAAAGCAATCCCGTATCATTCTGAGTGCAAAGCGGGAATGATACGGCGTTGCCTACTGAAGCGAGGAGAATTTTTCCATGAGTGAAGTTAAAGCAGGCATTGGCGGCGAGCATTACCAGCCATATGCAGAGCGCACCGGCGGCGAATCCGTTGTGTTTTTTACCCGTGATCTTTCGGCAGAGGGCCTGAAAAAGGCATATGCCGCCATTCAGGGCAACCTGACCGGCAAGGTGGCTGTTAAGCTGCACACCGGCGAGCAGAACGGCCCCAACATCATCCCGCGTCCCTGGGTCAAGAGCCTGATGGAACAGATCCCCAACAGCACCATTGTGGAAACCAATACCTATTACGAGGGCGACCGCTACACCACCGCACAGCACCGCGAAACCCTGAAAATAAACGGCTGGACGTTCTGCCCGGTGGATATTATGGACGAGGACGGCGTGGCAGCCCTGCCGGTAAAGAACGGCAAGTGGTTTACCGAAATGCACGTTGGCTCCCACCAGCTGAACTATGATTCCATGCTGGTGCTGACCCACTTTAAGGGCCACACGATGGGCGGCTTTGGCGGTTCCAACAAGAACATTGGCATTGGCTGCGCCGATGGCCGCATCGGCAAGGCCGAGATCCACACCGCTGTCGGCTCTGACAACATGTGGTCCATCAGCGAGGAAGAGCTGATGGAACGCATCTCGGAATCTGCCAAGGCAACGGTGGATTACTTTAAGGATCATATCTCCTTCATCAACGTCATGCGCAACATGTCTGTCTCCTGCGACTGCGAGGGCGTCAGCGCGGCACCGGTCGTTACCCCCAACGTGGGCATCCTGGCATCTTTGGATATCTGCGCCATTGACCAGGCCAGCGTGGACCTGATCTATGCCATGAAGGAGGAAGATCACCACGACCTGGTGGAGCGCATCAAGACCCGCCATGGCCTGCGCCAGCTTTCTTACATGCAGGAGCTTGGCATGGGCAACCGCAAGTATAAGCTGATCGACCTGGATAACAACCAGTCTCCCCTTACCCTGCAGGAGGCAGTGGCACACGTTGTTCCGTTTGTTGAACCTAAAAAAGTTACCCTGTAAACCGGCTGGGCAGGTTTGCCCCAGCCGCACCCAATAAACAATTTCGGGCCGGACGCTGCAATAAAGCGCCCGGCCTTTTGGGTTTTATAGAAAGGCAGTGAACGGAGATGGCTCTTTTCTTTTGAATAAAGGCTCATCAAAGCCAAGGAAAGATTGAAAACTGCTTTGGCTTTGATGAGCCTTTGTGCCTTTTTCAAATTTATTTGGGAAAAAAGTTGTCCAAGACTTGATATCGGGCGGCTTACATTATTTATGGGGTAGAGTGAACCCGCTCCGGCGTACGCCGCAGCTGGTTGCGATATTCGGACGGCGTAATGCCGTATAAACTGCGGAAAGTTTTCAAAAAACTGGTGTAATTGGTAAAACCGCTGGCGTTGCAGGCATCCAGCACGCTGGCGCCGGCTGCAATGGCACGGCGGCAATGCTGCATGCGCAGGTTGGTCAAATAGCCGTGTACACTTTCCATCGTGTAGGTTTTGAACGCGCGGGACAAATGCTCCCGGCTGGTGTAGGTATATTTGGCAAGGCTGCCAACGGTTAGGTTCGGGTCGGTATAATTGGCCTGCAAAAAAGCAACGGCCTTGGCAACCAGGGCACTTGTAGCGCTGGGCGGTGCCGTGCGGCGCTCGGCCACAATCTGGTCCATCAGCAGCAAAAGCTCCACCAGCTCGCACCGCTGCACCATGTGCTGGGTGCTGCCGTGTAAGTAAGCGGTCTGGGCCATCCGCTCAAATAAGCCGCGTAGATCCCATGCGGTGACGGCGTCTGCATCCAGGATCACCAGCTGCCCCAGCCATGTGGGGGCAACCAGCCCGCTGGCCAGCAGGGCTTCCTGCCATAGCTCGGCGTTGATCTGGGCAATCAGACGTTCAGAAATCTTATCCGTGATATTGAACATGCCCGCATGATAGCACCGGGCAGGGAAGATGATCATTTCCCCCAGGTTTATATCATAAATGTTGCCGTCCACAGAATAGCGCACGTTGCTGCCCACCAGGGGCAGTACAAGCTCATAATACGGATGAGAGTGTACAACAGACTGGCTGTCCTGCTCGTTGGTATACCAACCCACGGCAATCTGACCGCTTTCCAGCTCCATGCTGGCGCGTTCCTGCGTCAAAAACTGGTCCTTGATATGTGGTACTTTCTGGACGAACATGGTGGGCCCTCCTTTTTTGACTTTGCGGCGCGGATTTCTGGGGAACGTTTGTAGTCCGGTCCGGGATGTTGGGCATAGCAAATAACAAAATAGGACAAAAATGGCGGTAGTGGCCAATTTTTATATGGCATCTGCCTTTATTATAGCATAGAGTGCAGCAAGATGGTATTGGCATACACCAAAAAATATCGATTTCTGGCAAAAAATCTGATTCTAATCTGATTCTTGGGTGCAGCTTGCGTCAAAAGAAAGAGAATGAGAAGGGGGAAAATAAACAATGTTATCTAGGATGTATTATTTTTTTACGTATTGAATCTGCATGGACAATATGTTAAAATAACTTTGATTAGATCAAAAGAGGAAAGGAAGAATAAACGATGTTTGTAGGAACATGGTGGTCACTGATGCCGCCCATTGTGGCGATTGCGCTGGCACTGCTGACCAAAGAAGTGTATTTGTCATTGTTTGCGGGGTGTGCCCTTGGCGCACTGTTGGCGGCAGAATTCCACCCGTGGATTGCGTTTGATACGCTGTTTAACACAATGATCGATAGTGTGGATTTTTCCATTCTGATGTTCATGATCCTTTTGGGCATGATCGTTATGCTCATGCAGGAATCCGGCGGCACTCGCGCTTACGGTGAGTGGGCCTCCAGCCACCTGAAAAGTAAGCGCTCCGCTTTGGTAACGACCTCTCTGCTCGGTGCGCTGATTTTTGTGGATGACTACTTCAACTGCCTGACGGTTGGCTCTGTCATGCGCCCTGTCACAGATAAGTACAAGGTTTCCCGCGCCAAGCTGGCGTATATCATTGATGCAACCGCCGCGCCAGTCTGCATCATTGCGCCGATTTCTTCCTGGGCGGCAGCCGTCAACTCTTACGTTCCGGCGGGCAGCTCCATGTCCGGTTTTGAGATGTTCGTTAAAACCATTCCGTTCAACCTCTATGCAATTTTAACCCTGTATATGGTGTTCTTCACCTCCATTGTAGGCTTCGATTTCGGCCTGATGAAAAAGCATGAAGAGAACGCGGCCAAAGGTGATCTGTTCACCTCCGGCGGGGAAGAGTTCCAGAACCAGGAAACAAAAGACCCGACCGAGGGCGGCAAATACGCCAAAGGCAAGGTCATCGATCTGATTGCGCCCATGGTCGTCATGATTGCAACGGCAATCGCAGCTATGATCTGGACCGGCCACCTGAACGGCGGCCAGAATCTGGTGGAGGACTTTGCCAACTGTTCTTCTTCGGAAGCGTTGGTGTTTGCCGGTTTGGTCACAGTGGGATTCCTGCTGCTTCTGTATCTGCCGCGCCGTGTCATTGGCTTCAAGGATTTTATGAATTCCGTTCCCGAAGGTGGCAAGCTTATGATGCCCGCCATCCTGATTTTAGTGCTGGCCTGGACTCTGAAAGGTATGACGGACGCCCTGGGTATCGGTACCTTTGTACGTTCGGCCATCAATCTGAATTCCAGCCTGATGAACTTTGTGCCGCTGGTCATCTTCTGCATTGCAATTTTTATTGCCTTTTCTTCCGGCACCAGCTGGGGCACCTTTGCTATTTTTGTGCCCATCGTGGTCAACATGTTTGCTGAACTGGACCCGACCATGATGATCATTTCTGTAGCGGCTGTCCTGGCTGGTGCTGTCTGCGGTGACCATATTTCGCCTATTTCTGATACTACCATCATGTCCAGCTCCGGTGCCCAGTCCAACCATATCAACCATGTGCAAACCCAGATGCAGTACGCCTTTGTGGTCATTGCCGTGTGTGCTGTTGGCTACCTGATCGCCGGCTTTACCGAAAACTGGTGGCTGACCCTGCTTTGCTCGCTGGTGATTTTGACCGGAGTGCTGTTGGAGATAAGGAAGAGGGAAATGTGCGGCCGATAAACAATACTGACGTAGCATCATCAAAAAGAATCTGTTTTGCACACTGTATGGGGCACTAAAACCGGTCGTGTTTTACAGTTATATGAACTATATATGAACGAAAACGCCGAACTTTTGGCCCCTGCGGCACAAAATTGGCACAGCTTTTTCAGAAGTTTTGAGGAGATGACGGAAAACGGGAGAAAACAACAAAAATCCATGAGTTTATCATTAACGTCTGAAACTGCTGTTGAGTACACTATCTAACCCGCTAATGACACCAACATCATAACAGTTTGTTGAGTCATGAAAATTACGGAAAAACAGATGATTTCTACTTCATAAAACAGCTGTTGAGTAGAGCCTGGATGGTGATGATAATTACATGTTTTGAGTGGTTAAAGTGAATGATTTGTTCATAACGAACAATGAATGGTGAGAATTGGATTGGATGATATATACAGTTTTAACAAAACTCATGCGCCGACAGGATTCGATTCAACAATCCAACACTTAGAAAAACGTCATGGCAGGGTATACGAGGTTCGATTATATAAAGCAACACTTCGGCTATAGAGAAATAAAGACGAGTGTAAAGATCGTTTGCCGGAGTTGTGGCGCAGACGTGCAGAACATTATTACAGTGAGTTTGCTCGTGCCGAAAAGGGCGCAGAATTGTGGCGTAAAGGTGATTTAGATGGTTACGGGCAGCTTGTTTTTGAAAGCGGAAAATCCTCTATTTACAGCTATGAGTGTGGCTGCGATGAACTGAAAAAGCTGTATGAGATTATGTCCGATACCGATGGTATCTATGGTGGCCGCTTCTCTGGTGCTGGTTTCAAGGGCTGCTGTATGGCACTGATCGATCCGGATAAGGCCGAAGATATTGAAGCAAAGGTGACAACAGAGTATCTGAAAGCATTTCCGGCACTGAATGGAAAGTATAGTTTCCATCTGTGTGAGAGCGCAGATGGCGTTGAGTTGTAAGAGGGGAGTACATATAAATGAAATGCTTGATTTTGGCAGCGGGCTACGCTACACGGCTTTATCCGCTGACGGAGAATTTTCCGAAGCCGCTCCTGAAAGTGTGAGAAAAGTCCATCCTTGACTGGCTTGTGGATGATTTAGTGGACACCACCGATATTGACGAATTTGTGGTGATTTCTAACCACAAGTTCGCACAGCATTTTGAGGATTGGAAAAGCAATAAGCAAAAGGCGCGACCTTATGAGATTACGGTGATTGACGATAGTACAAGCACCAATGAAACTCGTCTGGGAGCGGTCAAAGATATTCAGTTGGCGGTAGAAAAGCTGAATCTGGCAGATGATTTGCTGGTTATGGCGGGTGACAATGTGCTGGATTTCAGTCTTTCCAAGTTCGTGGAGTTTGCCAAGGAGAAGAATACCTCTTGCGTCATGTGCCATGAGGAAAGTGAACTGAAAAAGCAGCAGAAAACGGCAATCATCACGTTGGATGGCAATGACCTGATTACCAGTTATGAGGAAAAGCCGAAAGAACCGAGAGGAAATCTGGCTGTGCCGCCGTTCTACTGCTATCGTGCCTGTGATGTGAAGCGTATTCAGGAAGCACTGGACAATGGCTGTGGCTCTGATGCACCGGGCAGCTTTGCGGCTTGGTTGAGCAAGCAGACTCCGATGCACGCTTTTCTGATGTCGGGAAAACGATATGATATTGGCGACATTAACAGCTATGAGTATGTGAAAAAGCGTTCTCAGAATAGGAAGATAGAGTGAAGGTGTGATGGGTGGCACAGTGATTTATTAATCAAAAATGTATAAAGTGGCAGAAGAGTGTGCGACATAGTCAAAAAGACAGGGAGGAATAAGAACATGGATAAATTGCGGATATTTTTAACCTCCAAAATTGGGTGGATTATGGAAGTACTGATTACCGTAACAATTCTGTTCACGAGTTTGTTCTTACCGACTGCATTTGTTGATATAGCTGTATCAGTAACGATTATTTTAATGGTTGTTGGTGTCTATGCAATATATGGATTTTTCTTCAATAAAGAGAAGAGAACAGCGTATGGCTTTTTGCTGTTTAATATATTTTTGTCAATGATGTTTGCCAATAGGTTATATATTTACGATAATCTGGTACACATTTTTCCGATTATTGATCAAGTGGATAAGGGAGCTTGTGTTCTTGCGGTTTTCTTGTTGGTAACATTTGTGTTTACCCTTGTAAAAGTTTCCCAAAAAATAGGTGACATAGCAAAAGAAGAAAAAATTGTTGAAGAAAATGAAAAACATAACCAGTGCGAACTTGAAAATCAACGGAAACAGAAGAATGAAAATTATGTAGCCAATGAAAAAGTTCAACAAGAATGGAAAAAGGAAAATGAAAACTTAAAAGGTAGAACAGATGTTGATAGCACGAAGTTGGCAACATCTATGAAAGCAAGCACATTTTACTATGTTGTGAGTGTAATTGTAATGTTGCTAATTATAGTGGCTCTTTCATTTTTTCTAATATTTAAGGTTAATGGAATGCCTTTAGACAAGATGAAAGCAAACCCAATGGAGAATGCGACTACTGTTTTCATCTACGGAATTCTTTTTTTAATGGTAGCATTCGCTGTAGTATTTGGCTTTCTGATTTTACTGACCTTTTCAAGCTATTTGGTTCGTAAAGTATTGCAATTTGTAAATGAATTGAAAAATCCACAAAAGGAAAAAGATGAAGAAAACGGAATTCCATTATATGTATTAAGCGTTTTTGTGGTGTTGGCTCTTTTCTATTTATCCTATAAAATGGGGAAATTTACCATTGATGATTTTACGAATTTTGCGATTGATGGAAAATATTTAGCATATCCATTACTGCTGATTCTAATTATTACAGTGTTTGTGCTCCTGCTGTGGATCGTTCATGGAATGCTTGCTTTAATAAGTACAATCAATGGTAAATCAATAAAGGAAAAGTTTAAAAGCATAGAAGAAGAAATTTGTTTGGGAGAAAATTGCAAAGAAATTATAAAAGCACTGTTTGACTATGTATTTATGACAATCCTTTCCATCCTTAGTTTTTTATCATTTATTCCCAGCTATTTTACCGCTATGGCAAATTTAGCAAATGTGACGATTTTGACGAAAAAAGAAAAATCAAAGGAAGAAAGAAAGAACAATGAATCTCACGAAGAGGAGGAAAACAAAAATGAGTGAAAATGACGCCAAGAAAAATAAGCATCGTTTTAAAGATATTGAAAAAACTTCTCGTGAGAGCAATGAACAACAGGTTTTGACTGTGGCGGCTTTTTGCTTTGCAATTGTTTCGTGGATGGCAACAGCAAGAGGTTTGCAGGCATATGTTTTCTCAGGTGGAGCTGAAGCAACTTTGATTTCGTTCGGAGTTCAAAGCATTCTTTTTGTATTCAATCTTAGGCTTCCATTCCTTATTGAAAAAATTGGAGAATCAACGCCTAAAGAAGAACGTAAAGTAAATCGAAAAGGGAAATATAAGTATACTTTTGCGCAGAAAATCGCGATTGTTTTTTATGCTCTGGTGCTGATTACATCTTCATTCTTTTCGTTTGTGTATATCGGAAATGAATTGGTATATAAACATGATACGGGTTACGCGGATGATAACACAATATTGATGAGCTTTTATAGGAATCAGTTGAATGAGGCGGAAAAGGCGATAGATGAGAACCTAAGAGTTTTGCCATTGCGTGCGAGCAATAAACTGTCCAATTTACAGATTAAAATGAGCGAGGCAGGACTGATTGAAAATTCACAATCGGTGAACTTGGAAGCTTTAAATGCAAAGAAAAGCGACATCATCAAAGTTGTTAAAGAAAAACAAACCGCCTTTGAAAATGCGGAAAGAGAATACAATCAGGCAAAAACGGATTATGAAGATGCAAAGGCAACAAGATATTGGAAATCAGATGAATTTGAAGACGCAAAAACGAACTTGGAAGAAAAGAACAGGGTGTACACCGCAGCCAAGAACGAACTGACACAGGCGCAAAATGACCTTATGGATGCAGAAGATGCAGTAACGAATTATAAACCGTCTAGTGGAAGTTTGGTAATGGAAATGCTGGTTGAGTTTTTGAAGCCGAACTTTAACATAAATGACATGAATAAACACATGGAAGACCTTGTTGACTACGTTTTGAGCATTGGAGAGGGCGAGCAGATACCGAGTAATTATGCCGAGATGGTTGAAACTGTTTTAGAAATTAATAATGTACTCGATGATTATTCGCGTTTGAAAAATGCAGATGATAGTGAAAGTGCCGAAGAAAAAATCAAACAATTGAAAATTGATGTAGAGGAAAAATTGACAATACCAAATCCACAAGAAGATGACTTTGAAAACACAAAAACAATGTGGGTAGCAGAGTGGAAGACACGGCTAGAGAATTTAAGAGAAATTGTTTGGCGTATTCCTTCGTATTCAGGGGAAGAAATAGCAGCTTTTAGTGCGAGTGGCATTGAAATAAATAAAGATGCGCTGGAATATGATTCAACCGATATTTCTAACAAAATTGATCGCTTGGAGAGAAACAAACTGACAGATATAAATGTCATGGAAAAAGTTTGTCTTTTGATAAGTGGAAAATATCCATTGACTGCGATTGTCGCCCTTCTTATTGCAATAGAGTTGGACATGATTTCTCTGCTAGTAGGAGTTGTTATCTACTGGATGAGCAAAGTTAGTAAGGGTACCGATAAAGAAATAGTATTGACTTAAAATAGGAGGATATAAAATGAAAAACTACAAAATTGCTGTAGCCGGAACTGGTTATGTGGGATTATCCATTGCCACCTTGCTTTCCCAGCACCACCAGGTAACCGCAGTTGATATTGTTCCGGAGAAAGTTGAGCTGATCAACAATCGAAAGTCTCCGATTCAGGATGATTATATTGAAAAATACCTTGCAGAGAAAGAATTGAACCTGACCGCAACGCTGGATGCAAAGGATGCATACTCCGATGCGGACTTTGTTGTAATCGCCGCACCTACCAACTACGATAGCCACACCCAGCATTTTGACACATCTGCGGTCGAAGCTGTGATCAAGCTGGTCATGGAATATAACCCGAACGCTATCATGGTCATCAAGTCCACGATCCCTGTGGGCTACACCGCAAGCGTACGTGAAAAATTCAACAGTAAGAACATCATCTTCAGCCCGGAATTTTTAAGAGAAAGCAAAGCACTGTACGATAATCTTTATCCTTCTCGTATCATCGTTGGCACTGATTTGGAAGACGAAAGATTAGTAGAAGCAGCACACGAGTTTGCTGGTCTGCTGCAGGAAGGTGCTATCAAGGAGAACATAGACACTCTGTTTATGGGCTTCACCGAGGCAGAGGCCGTTAAGCTGTTCGCCAATACGTATTTAGCCCTGCGCGTGGCTTACTTTAACGAACTGGACACCTATGCAGAGAGCAAGGGTTTGAACACCCAGCAGATTATCGACGGTGTATGCCTTGATCCGCGTATTGGCAGCCATTACAACAATCCTAGCTTTGGATATGGTGGGTATTGCCTCCCTAAGGACACTAAACAGCTGCTGGCAAATTATGCCGATGTGCCGGAGAATCTGATTGAAGCTATTGTCGAGAGCAACAGAACAAGAAAAGACTTCATTGCTGACCGCGTTTTGAAGCTGGCTGGTTACTACGGCTATAATGCAGAAAACGAGTTTGATGAAGACAAGGAGAAAAAGGTAACGATTGGTGTTTATCGTCTGACCATGAAGAGCAACAGCGATAACTTCCGTCAGAGTTCTATCCAAGGTGTCATGAAGCGCATCAAGGCAAAGGGAGCAACGGTAATCATTTACGAGCCGACCCTGAAAGATGGTGAGACTTTCTTTGGCTCTGTTGTTGTGAATGATCTGGCAAAGTTCAAGGAGATGAGCCATGCCATCATCGCAAATCGCTATGACAAGTGTTTGGATGATGTGAAAGAAAAAGTATATACCAGAGATTTGTTTGGTAGAGATTAATAAGTGTGGGTTAGTAGAGAGATGGATGAAAAGAAAAACGTAAAGATATGCTTTGCGGCATCATCAGGCGGACATTATGAGCAGCTCATGATGTTAAAACCACTGATGGAGAAATATGATAGCTTTGTCATTACTGAGAAGACAGATTATAGCGCAGAAGCAAAAGGCGAAAAAACATATTATATGAAGCAGGTCAATCGCCGAGAAAAAGATTTTATCTGGCGGATGATTCAAAATGCCTGGAAGTCTATCGGCATTTATAGAAAAGAAAAACCCGATGTAGTTATCTGCACAGGAGTTCTTGCAATGATACCGATTTGCTTGATTTCTAAATTTATGGGCAAGAAACTGATCTACATAGAATCTTTTGCGAAAGTTACTTCCCCTACCGAAACCGGAAAATTGCTCTACAAGTTTGCGGATCAGTTTTATGTTCAGTGGAAGCCAATGCTGAAATTCTATCCTAAAGCCATATATTTAGGAGGAATCTATTAAATGGACAATAAGATATTTATAACACTTGGATCACAGAAATTTCAGTTTAATAGATTGCTGAAGGCTGTTGATGAGCTGTGTGAAAAAGGGACAGTTGATGCAGAAGATGTGTTTGCACAAATAGGCTACAGCGATTACCTTCCGAAAAATTTCAGCTATAAAAAGTTTTTGGATAGGGATGAGTTTAGCAATGAAATGGAAAAAGCCAACATTGTTATAACACATGGAGGCACTGGAGCCATTATTGGAGCTGTCAAGAAGGGAAAGAAGGTTATAGCTGTTCCGAGGCTCGCGAAATATGGTGAGCATGTTGATGATCATCAGCTCCAATTGATAAAGCAGTTTGATGACCTTAATTTGATATGCTCTTGTCATGATGTTGGTGATTTGGAAACTGCACTTGATACAGTGCAACAGACAAAGTATAACAGCTATAAATCAAATACAATTAACATTATCAATAGTATTGAAGAATATATAAAAGGAAATTGATTATGAACAGAGATGAAGTTATGACTTTTGTGAAAAAGAGTCTTAGTTTTTTGCCAGATAAAAGCTATATCAAGTTATATTATCAGCTGAGAGTTGGAAGAAAATTGAATACAAACAACCCAACTACATTAAATGAAAAGCTCCAGTGGCTGAAGTTTAATTATAGGTTTCCGCTACAATCAATCGTGTCTGATAAGTTGCTGGTTCGAGATTATGTGAAAGAAAAAATAGGAGAGGAATATCTAATTCCACTATTAGGTAGTTGGGAAAAATATGAAGACATTGATTTTTCTTTGCTTCCAAAGCAATTTGTCTTGAAATGCAATCACGATTCTGGCGGATTAGTAGTTTGTACAGACAAAAATAAACTTGATCATGCAAACGCGAGAAGCAAAATTGAAAAATCCTTAAAGAGTAATTTCTTTTATATTGGTCGCGAGTATCAATATAAGAACATTAAGCCGATGATTCTCTGCGAAAAATTCATTTCTGATGATGGAAATGTTCCGATGGATTATAAGATTTATTGCTTTAATGGTAAGCCGGATGTCATATTGGTTTGCAAAGACCGATTTAGCAAAAATTCACACAAAGCATCTTACTTATACTATGACCAAGAATGGAATTTCATTCCATTGAACAAAGGCGATGATAAGTTGCCTGATCCTAAAATTCCAATGCCAAAGAACTTAGATAAAATGTTAGAAATAGCAAAAATTTTATCTAAGGATTTTGTTTTTGCGCGTATCGATTTGTATAATATTAACGGACAAATTTATTTCGGGGAAATCACTTTGTCACCAAATTCTGGTTTTGATGCGGATATAACTTATGAAACCGATTTAATGTTCGGCAGAAAGTTAAACATTCCATATTGGGATTCTATAAATAAAAACATCTAATTGGATTGAAAAGCTAGAGGAATATGAAAGTATATACAGAATGCTTGAACACAATCCAATTTCGATACATAAATGATTGATGTTTGTTATTGATGGAGATATGAATATGAAAAAATTATTGAAAAGACTTTTGAGATGGCTGAATTATGAAAGTGTATCTATTTTCGCCAGATTTCATTTTAGAAAGCAGGCAAAGAAGTATTGTGAAAAAAATAATATTCCACAAATAGATGGTGAGTATCAAAAAGAAATTAAAAAGTTCTGGAAAAAATATGAGAAATTTCCTTCTACTATATTTCATAGGTGGTATACCGGAGCAAATGGTATTAAAGATGTAAAATACATTCCGGAAAACTATTTTTATGATGTGATTGAGCGTTATTACAATGACATGACACTAGAGCCTGCTTATGTTGACAAAGGAATGTTTAAGAAATTGTATTCAGAAATTAAGCAGCCTACAACAGTACTCTTAAATATGAACGGTATATTTTATGACGAAAATTATAACGTGATATCAAGGGAAATGGCGTGTGCGACACTTCGGAAACAGAATCGTGTCATTATAAAACCGACACGAGATTCAGGTGGCGGAAAAAATGTTAAGTTTATTACAGCAAATAATTATTCTGAGCAGGCATGTTTAGAGCTGTTCAGCGAATACGTCAAAGATTATATAATTCAACTTCCATTGAGACAGCATCCACAATTGGCAGCATTACATAAAGAATCAATTAACACAATTCGAGTGATGTCAATGCTTGAGAATGGTGAAGTTTCTATTCTAAGTACAATTATTCGGATGGGTGTAGGTGATGCATGTGTAGATAATGAGTGTTCAGGTGGTATTAATTGTGGTGTGGATGAAAGCGGACATTTGTCAGATGTGGCCTATGATGGATCAGGCAAGGTATATAAAAGACACCCGCAGGGCTTTGAATTTAGTAAAGGATATATTCCTAGCTATGATAAAATCTTGTCTGTTATTAAAAAGCAACACAAGAAATTACCATACTTTGGATTAATTTCTTGGGATTTTACAGTGGATGAAAATGAAGAACCTGTAATGATTGAATTGAATTTGAGTTGGTGTGGATTAAATTTCCATCAGCTTCATCATGGCCCATTATTTGGAAACAGAACGGAAGACATTCTTGAAAAAATCACTACTAATAAATGATATAAGGAAGAATACGAAATGTGTGTGGAGAGAGTGAGGGAAGATTTGTGAAAGAAAGTATTTTGATATTAGCAAATAAATATCCGAATGAAATTGAACCGACTACCAACATGTTTATTCAGCAGTTAGCATGGGAATTTGCGGATATAGGCTTTGAGTGCAATGTAATATGTCCAATGCCTATTAATTTTAATATTCGATATGTTAATATGCCATATCAAACTGTTGAAACAACAGAAAATGGAAATAATATTCAGGTTTTTCGACCTAAATATATCAGTTTGGGTCAAAGTGGTAATTTGTTATTAAAAGAAAGAGTTTTGTTCACAACAAAAACTTATGAATTAGCAACTAAAAAGGTTTTCAATAAACAAAAGAAAAAACCGGATTATATTTATTCATATTTTTTATGTCCAACATCTGTTGTTGCGTCACGTTTAGGAATAAAGTATGGGATACCCGCATTTATGGAACACGGTGAAGCACTGTATTACGGAAATGAAAAATATGGAAATGAATATTTAAAAAAAGAATTAAAAGGCTTAAAAGGTGTTATTGCTGTTTCAAACCAGAATAAACATTATGTTGTTGATAGTGGAATCGTAGATGAGAGAATCACAACAGTTTATCCTAACTGTTTTCGTGAAGAACGCTTTCATTATATCGATAAAGGAATTGCACGTGAACATTTTGGATGGGATAAGGATTTGTTCATTGTTGGTTATGCAGGAAGTTTTGATGAACGTAAGGGTATCCTCCGACTTCAAGCAGCTGTTGACGGACTAGATGAAGTTTATTTTGCCTGTGCAGGGAATGGCCCGTTAAATCCTGATAGTCCTAAGTGTATATGGGCCAAACCAGTAAATCACGATGAATTGCCATATTTTTATAACGCATTAGACGCATTTGTTTTGCCAACATTAGCAGAAGGTAGCTGTACAGCTACGGCTGAAGCTATTGGCTGTGGTTGTCCAATAATATCAAGTAATAGAAGATTCAATGAAAACTTATGTTTCGAGGATAATTCAATAACTGTCGATCCTGAAAATATAGAGGAAATTTCATCAGCAATTAAAAAATTGCAGCAGAATCCTGAACTAAGAAACAAAATGTCACAAGGAAGTCTACGCAGAGCTGAAAACCTAAAACAGAGTGCACGCATGAAAAACATTGTTGGATTTATGAAAAAAATGAAGGGAGAATAGTTCGATATTTTATGAAAAAAGTAGGAATGGCAGTTTGCTATGATACTAAAAATTTTGGTAGTCAGCTACAAGTATTTGCAACAATAAAAAAAGTCGAAGAATGCGAATGCAATGTGGAAATTATCCGCTACAATAAAAGAATTACACCGACATTTATTATTCAAACGATACCACGTCTTTTTAATGTGTCATTTTTGAAGTCTAAACTTTCTGGAAGTGAAAGAGACAAAAAACTGAAACAGAAACCTGAACTGATGGTTCAGGTAAAGCAACGGAATCAGCGTTTTGATGAATTTGTTGAAGAGTATTTCTCAGAATATTTTTCAGAGCCGTATAATGGCTGGGAAACACTCGTTAAAAAGTGTGCAACAAATTATGATAAATTTCTCTGTGGAAGCGACCAGCTATGGCTTCCTAACAACCTTGGAAGTCATTTCTATACGCTGGAATTTGCGCCGGATGACAAACCGAAGATTGCTTATGCGACGAGCTTTGGTGTTAGCCAAATTCCGGAGAGACAAAAAAAGGCTACGGCAAGGTATCTGAATCGCTTCCAATATTTGAGCACGCGAGAACTTGCTGGACAAAAAATCATTCAGGAATTGACTGAAAAAAAAGCGAGCGTGGTATGCGATCCGACGTTGTTCTTTGACGCTATGGATTGGGCAGAAATGCTTCCTGAGCGTAAAATTATTGAAGAACCGTATGTGTTTTGCTATTTTCTAGGATCGAATGAAGAACATCGAAAAGCAGCAAATGAGTTCAAGAAAAGGACAGGCTTGAAATTAGTGAGTTGTCCGTTCCTAGACAATTTTGTTGAAACAGATCAGCAATTTGGCGATATTCAGATGTTCGATATGGATGCTGCGGATTTTGTTAATTTGATTCGCCATGCAGAGTATGTATTAACGGATTCATTTCACGGATCGGTGTTTAGCATCTTGCACCACAAGAAATTTATGACTTTCAATCGCTTTACTGCGGGAGCAAACTCTCGAAATAGCAGAATTGATAGTCTTTGTACATTGCTGGGACTGAGCGAGAGGCGGTTTAACGGGGATGTTATGGACGTTGAAAAGGACATAGACTATGTGAGTGTTGAAGAAAGACTGGTTAAATTACGAGCAGAATCAATCGAATATTTAGAAAACGCATTGAAATAGGAGAAGCAGGCGAATGATACAGATATCTAATAAAACAAAATGTTGCGGTTGCACAGCGTGTGCAAGTAGCTGTCCTAAAAAGTGTATAACGATGCAATATGATGAAGAAGGATTTCTGTATCCGGTAGTTGATAAGACTTCTTGTGTAAATTGCGGAATTTGTGAAAAAGTGTGCCCTGTTATAAAGAACTATATCAATTCAGATTTGGCTAGGGAAGGCGTTGTATTAAGAGCAAAAAGCATAAAAATTGTCAAAGAATCCACATCCGGTGGAATATTTAAACCGCTAGCTGAATGGTTCTTTGAAAATGATGGCGTAATATGTGCTGCTGGATACAATGCTGATTTTGCAGTAGCCCATGTAATTATTGATAGTAGAAATATCGAATTAGAGGATGCAATTAATACACATAAGTTTAATGGCTCCAAATATGTGCAGAGCGATTTGCGAGGTATCTTTCCTGAGTTAAAAAAGAAGATTGAAAGCAATCGGCCGGTATGTTTTATCGGAACAACTTGCCAAGTTGCTGCTTTGAAAACATATTTGAACCGCAGCTATTCTAATTTGTATACGGTAGATTTAGTGTGCCATGGAACGCCCTCCCCTATGCTTTGGAAAAAATATTTGGATTTTCAACAAGATAAGCATAAGTCGAGAGTGAAGAAGGTTTCTTTTAGAAGTAAAGTGTATGGATATCACAGTGGCGGTATGATGCAAATTGAATTTGCTAATGGTAAACAATATTGTGCCAGTGCAAGAGTTGACTATATGTTAAAGAGCTTTTTTAAAGAGATTGCATCCCGGCCGATATGTTATGAATGCCCGTTTAAAAAAATTGAAAGAAACAGTGACTTAACGGTATATGACTGCTGGCATTTTTCAGAACTAGTAGATGGAAAGTTAGATGATGACAATGGATATACTAATGTAATTATCCAGTCAGAGCAAGGAAGACAATTACTTATAAAGCTAGAGAACAGAATCGAACTGTATAAAATTGATTTACATAAGGCAATTAAATTAGATGGTGTAATGATTCAAAAATCTGCGATACCGCATCCAGATAGAGACAAATTCTATGTAGGTTGTAAAAATAAAACAATTGCAGAAATGGTTGATCAAGTTATTCCTGTAACAAGAAAAGACTATATGGTAGAAATGGTCAAGCAGTGCTTGTATAAAACTGGTATATTGCAAAAAATTAAGAATCGTAAATAACGTTATACTGATGTGTGGGAGAGAAAGAATGAAGAAAGTTTTGATTTATCTGAATGAGAATTCGTTGGCTCCAACAGGAGGATCCATTGGATATAATTATACTTTGAAAAAAGGTCTTCAGGAAATTGATAATGAAGATATTGTAATTGAATATCTTCAAGGAAAAGAAGTAAGCGAAGATATAAATAGTCGAGTAAAAAATGTTAAATCCGAAGGATTGAGAAAGCTGATTAAGATATCTAAAAGCATTGTGAAAAAAGGGTTGATGATGTATGGACCTTCTCATAAGGCTAAAGTTGACTTATCTGAATATGATGCGGTGCATTTTAATCGTACGATTGATCTTTATTGGGCAAAAGATAGCTTGAGAGATTATAAAGGTAAAGTGATTCTTACCTTACATTCTCCGACAATGCCTTGCAAACAGATGATCTCCATGCTAAGCGATTTTGAAAGAAAGTATATGATGTGGTTTTATGCAAAACTGCCAGAAATTGATAATTATGCTATTAATCGCGCGGATAATATCATCATAGCTTGCGAAGAAGCAGAGGAACCATACTATCATGAATGGCCTGGATATGCAGAATTTCACAAACAAAATAAACATAAATATGTGTATATGACAACGGGAACGGCTCCCAAAAGTGCGTTTGTGACAAAGACAGACATGAGAAAAAAATATGGTATACCTATAGACTCTTTTGTGATTTCATATGTGGGAAGACATAATGAAATTAAGGGCTATGATGCACTAAAGGAGCTGGGAAAGCACTTTTTAGATGCTTACGATAACGTCTATGTATTCATTGCGGGAACGGAAGGCCCTTTATATCATTTAGAACATAATCGATGGATTGAAGTGGGTTGGACGAAAGATCCGGGTTCAGTTATTCAGGCATCGGATATCTTCGTTCTTCCTAATAAAGAAACTTATTTTGATTTAGTAATGTTGGAAGTTTTGTCTTTGGGGCAGATTGTAGTTGCATCCTACACGGGAGGTAATAAGTACTTTGCTAAATATAAGAATTCTGGAATTTTCTTATATAACAATAATATTGAGGCAGAAAATATTATTAGCCAAATAATTAAGATGCCAGAAGAAGAAAGAAAAGAACTGAGAAGGAAGAATCTTGAACTATATAAAGCGGAATTTACAAACGAAGCATTTGCAAAGAGATATATTAATTCTCTTCAAAAAATATTAGGATAAAGATATGAACATTATTCAAAGAGTTGAAAATAGAATTACATTGGATGTGAGGAGAGCACTAAATAGAAGAACTGCGTATGCCTATTCCCCAGAAAACGATGGCTGGATTAAATACGGTTCGCCTATTCTAGGGGGAGAAAGTGGTACATTTTATGATCCCTTTGTTCGTAAAATTGATGATCATTATGTTATGATAGTTTCTCACCGTAACACGAAAAGTATTGTACGTTGTAACTCCACGGATGGGATACATTGGTCTAAGCCAGTTTCTGTTTTGAAGGCCAATCAAGAAAGTGGCTGGGAAGATAGAGTAAATCGAGCTTGTTATTGGATTAAGGATGAAATGTGGTATCTTTGGTATACTGGAATGAATGAAAAAGAAGCTAAAATTGGGTTGGCTGTTAGTAAAGACGGATACAGCTTTAAACGCTACCAGCAAAATCCTATCATAGTGCCGACAGAATCACATGAAAAAGGAGCAGTTATGAATCCATGCGTTTTATGGGATGACGCTGATTCTGTATTTAAAATGTGGTACTCCGCTGGAGAAAAATTTGAGCCAGATGTTCTCTGTTTAGCTACAAGTAAAGATGGAATTAACTGGGAAAAACATGGACAGAATCCGGTGTTTACACATGGCGTAGATAAATATGATCAGTGTAAAGTTGGAGGATGTGATGTGGTAAAGGTCAATGGAAGATATCTACAATTTTATATCGGTTATGAAAATATTGACAATGCAAGAATTTGTGTAGCAGAGTCAAATAATGGAATTGACTGGAAACGAATCAAACAGAACCCTATTTTATCTCCGACCAAAGGAGCTTGGGATTCAGATGCTGTATATAAGCCTTCAGTATGTTTTGATATAAAAGAACATAACGCATATCTATGGTACAATGGTCGAAAGGGGCATAATGAGTATATAGGTCTTGCAACAAAGAAATTGTAATTTGTATGATTTTTTTGATGTGATGTCTGGAAAGGAGAAGATTAATTTGTGATGGTAGAGAATTTAATTAGCATAATAATTCCAGTATATAACATCAAGATGAATTATCTGGAAAGCTGCATTGATAGTATACTGCAACAGACGTATTGCCAGTTTGAAATTGTAATTGTTGACGACGGGAGCTGTAGAAAATGCGCAGCGGCACTTGAGAATATAAAAAAGAAAGATGATAGAATTTTTGTCTATCATAAAAAAAATGAAGGAGTATCTGTAGCAAGAAATTATGGATTAAAGCAATCTAGAGGTGAATACATAATATATGCAGACGGAGACGATTTGTTGATGCCTTATTACCTTGAGAATGGGGTAAAACATCTTATAGCAAATAATGCAGATATTGTTATCGGGAAAATTGTAAATACAAAGAGTCGAGATATTAGCGAATTACAAGTATCCACTAAAAATAAAGACCAGTGTTTAGAAAAGAGTGATTTAATCGCTTTTCGCCAGCATGTTTTTTCAAAAAAAGAAAAAGATTGGGGAAAAGATTGCGATAATTCTTTATTTAATTTTGAGGGCTGTTGGGCACATCTTTTGAAAAGAGATGTTGCAGAACGGGAATTGTTTATTGCTGGGATTTCGATTGGCGAAGATACAATTTGGGCGATGCAGCTTTCAGATTGTAAAAAAGAATATCGCATCTGCTTGGTTTATGAGGTGTGGTATCTATATATTCAAAATGAGGAAAGTGTTCTTCATAAATATAGGTCAGATATGCCGGAAGTATTAACTCGCGTGAATTCATTGATATTTGAAGAAATTAAAAATCAAGATGATTTAGCCACGCAATATTATAATTGGGTATTTGTTAAACTAAGACAGATTATATTTAATTATTTATCAAAAGAATGTAAGCTTGGTATGATTGATAAAATAAATGAATATCGAAAACTGATGCACAACGATACATGGGAAAATATATTGGGAGATAATTACATTTTACCAAAGCAGTATAAAAATAGATGCATTGCGTTTAAACATGGACTCATACTGGTTTATTTTAAATTACGAATCAGAATGGAAGGAAAATAGATGGATAATAGATTAACAATAAAATCAGTATATAGTACATTGATGATAATACTGATAGGGTTTGTTCTTGTCGAATCAAATTATTGGTATTTGCTATCAATCTTAGTTTGTTCATCAGATACACGCTATTTTATTTGGGCGGCACTTATTATTGCAACTTTATTTGCTCAAAGATTGAAAATTAGAAAGACATATCTTTTTATCCCATGGCTTTTTTATATATTTATGATTTTGTTTAATAATCAGGAATTAGCACATGGATATCATTCTAATACACAACGAATCATTCAGTGTATTTTGATTTTATTTGTGTGCTCTTATAAGGGAGATTGGATAAAAAAAGTACCAAAGTTGATCGTTGCAATTGGAATTCCTAATATTATTGCTACACTGGTTTTCTTCGTTAATAACTCGTTATATGAAGTCTTTATACATAAGACATATGGTGAATATCAGTCTGGGACAAACAACGGTCAGTTTGGATATCGTGCTGCATTAGCAGATCATTATTCACAAAATGCTACTTATATTTCAATGGTTCTTTTGGCTCTATTTGTACTGTTTATAACTGAAGAGAAGAAACGAAGAAAAGTAGTGTGGGGAATATTATTGGGGTTGTCGGTCGTTGCACTTCTTCTCACATCTAAACGAGCCCATTTACTATTTTGCGTTGCGACGGTTATTTTGGTATATTATCTTGCTTTTCCGAAGAAAAGACTGGAAAAAACATTTAAGTTAGTTATAGCTGGCGCTTTTGTGGCTTTTGGATTAGCGATTTTTAGTGAATATGTTCCGCAGATTAATAGCGTTTTCGAACGATTTCAAACGGCAGGAACAGATAAAGAAAGTTTAGGTCGGTTCATCATGTGGAAGTATGCTTTTAATATTTTTGAGCAAAAACCATTATTAGGTACAGGATGGTGGGGATTTAGGTATTCGGCTATTACAAATGTCCGTGCTGATGCATTGACAGGGTGTCATAATGTTTACATTGAAATCTTATCCAATTGCGGTGTAATAGGTTTCTTTATTTTTATTGTGGCTATTATCTCTTCCTTGTATGTTGCACTTAATGGACTGAAGTTTTGTCTCGATAATAGTTTAAATGACTATTCGATTGTTCAACTTTGTTCTTTAGCTATTCAGATGTTTTGCCTGATGTATTGCATGACCGGAAACGTTATGTTTGACAGAACTTTTCACTTCTATATGATTGCTGTTGTGATGAGTGTGGCGTTTTATTTGAATAAGGATAAAGTTTTATATTTATATTTACAAGAAGAGGAGTGATTTTATGTACGATTATTTAGTAGTAGGCTCCGGTCTTTATGGAGCAATTTTTGCTCATGAGGCAAAGGCTCACAGAAAATCTGTTTTAGTAGTCGATAAGCGTCCAAATATTGCGGGTAATATTTATACAGAAAATATTGAGGGCATCAATGTCCATAAATACGGAGCACATATTTTCCATACAAATAACAAAAAGGTCTGGAATTACATCACCCAGTTTGCAGAGTTTAACCGTTTTACTAATTCACCCGTGGCTAATTATAAGGGGGAGCTGTACTCGCTACCTTTCAATATGTACACCTTTAACAAGATGTGGGGTGTAGTGACACCGGAAGAAGCCGCTGCCAAGATCGAAGAACAGCGCAAGGAGATTACTGGTGAGCCTCAGAATCTCGAAGAACAGGCCATTTCTCTTGTCGGCCGTGATATCTATGAAAAACTTATTAAGGGCTACACAGAGAAGCAGTGGGGACGCGACTGCAAGGAGTTGCCATCCTTTATTATCAAGCGCCTTCCTGTTCGTCTTACTTTCGATAACAACTACTTCAATGCTCTTTATCAGGGAATTCCTGTTGGCGGCTATACCAAGATGATTGCTAATCTGCTGGATGGCATCGAGGTTCGTTTGAACACAGACTATCTGGAGAACAAGGCTGAGTTGGATGCATTGGCTGATAAGGTTGTATACACTGGACCGATTGATGCTTACTTTGACTATAAGCTGGGTACGCTGGAATACCGTTCTGTTCGCTTTGAAACGGAAACCTTGGACAAGCCTAATTTTCAGGGGAACGCCGCGGTGAACTATACCGACCGTGAAACTCCGTGGACTCGCATCATTGAGCATAAATGGTTTGAGTTTGGTAAGGACGAGGACGGTAATGATTTGCCGAAGACCATTATTAGCCGTGAGTACAGCAGCGAGTGGAAACCGGGAGATGAGCCGTATTATCCGGTTAATGATGCTAAGAACGGCTTGCTTTACGCTGAGTACAAGAAACTGACAGACGCAGAAAACAAGGTGATTTTTGGCGGTCGTCTTGGCGAGTATAAGTACTACGACATGGATCAGGTAATTGCGGCTGTGTTGGATAGATGTGAAAAAGAATTTGCAGGTGCAATCGTATGAACAGGGTTGGTATATTAACTTTTCATTCTGCAAACAATTTTGGAGCATTACTGCAGGCTGTATCCTTGCAAAAAACAATTATGGAACGCGGAAACGTGGAATGTGAGCTGATAGACTACGAGCCGGAGTTTATTCGTAAAGATTACTCAATCAGTCCATTCAAAGATAACCACCCAAAAGCAATTATTAAAAGTGCCTTGCGGATTCCGGATAAAATTAAACGTAATTTAAAATTCCAAGCTTTCAGGGAAGAAAACATAGTTTGCTCAAAACAGTGTTTGAGTGAAGATGACTTTAAGAATATTTGCAATTCCCTTGATGAAATTGTTGTAGGCTCAGATCAGGTTTGGAACTATAATCTTACAAAATATGATATGCATTATTTCTTGCCGGAAATTGATGCCTCTGTAAAAAAAGTGGCATATGCAGCAAGTACGGGTGGCGCAGATTTTTCAACACAGGGATCCAATAAAATGATTCAGTCTCTCCAAAATTTTAGCGATATTTCTGTGCGAGAAAGTGCATCAAAAACGGCTCTTGAACAGAGGTTAAAAGAAAAATACATAGAAGTTGTATTAGATCCTGTTTTTCTTACAACGAAAAATTACTGGATGCAGTTGGCAGCAAAGCCAGTAAAAAAAGATTACATACTTTTCTTTAAGATGGGATATAGCAAAACAGCTGAACCAGCACTGGAATTTGCAAAAAAACTTAGTAAAAAAACAGGATGCGAGCTTCTTATGCTGTGGGATCAGGAAACATGGTTTAAATATCGTGACGTAAAGCACATTGGAGCCGTAGGCCCTGCAGAATTCCTCCAATGGATTGCAGGTGCAAAATGTGTAGTAACGAATTCGTTCCACGCTACAGCTTTTTCTATTATTTTGAACACGCCTTTTTATGTGGAAACGGAAATTGAAAGGAAAGATAGAGTCCTTAATATTCTTGATATATTTAAACTACACAACTGTGGGCTTGTAAAGGGAAAATCCGAAACTGGAATGATTATACCCAAAATTGAATGGAATACAGTGAATTCACTCTTGGATAATAAACGACAGAAATCACTGAATTACATAGACAAAATATTAAAATAAACAGTTCTGTATTGGTGTTTTATAACCTATATCAAGGCAGAATTTGTTATAGGAGATACTAACTAATGAGTCGTAAAACAGAATTAGCAAAAAATACGGCTATACTTACAGTAGGAAAACTATGCACTCAGTGTATCAGCTTTTTCCTTCTTCCTTTATACACGGCGATTTTGTCAACGGAAGAGTATGGTACGTTTGATTTATTAGTCACATATTCAACACTGTTGCTTCCACTGGTAAACTGGCAGCTGGATCAGGGATTATTCCGATTTATGCTAGATCATCGTGGAAATAAAGAAGAACAGGGAAAACTCTTTTCTACATTGTTGCTGTCTAGTACGCTACAAAGTATTGTTTATGTTATTCTTTTCGTTTGCGTGGAGCCATTTTTGAAAATTGAAAATGCATATTTCTTGCTGCTATATGTCGTGTTGAGTGTTTATACAGCTCTGTTTCTTCAGTTTGTTAGAGGACTGGGATATAGTGTCAAGTATACGATTGCATCATTTATATCAGCTTCAGCAACAACAGTTCTAAATGTTATTGCATTAGTCTTTTTGAAGATGGGATTGCAGGGACTGTTTATGTCGACACTGGTAGCGCAATTTCTAACACTACTATACTTGATGGTTGCATCTAAGTCATGGAAGTACTTTTCTATTAGAAGTATTCATCCAAGCGTATTCAAGAGAGTTAGTTCTTATTCTATTCCTTTGATTCCGAACAATCTGGCTTGGTGGGTTGTTAATGCATCAGATAGAACAATTATCGCGCATTTTTTAGGAACGGCTGCTAATGGTATTTATTCCATAGCAAATAAGTTTCCTAATGTTTTTATCAACTTTTATAATATTTTGAATTTATCTTGGACAGAGACGGTATCATTACACTTTGATGATGAAGATCGTGACGAATTTTTGACGGAAACGATGACATCTCTTTTCAAGTTATTTGCAGCGGCATGTTTTGGTATCGTCGCCTGTATGCCTTTTGTATTTCCGATTATGGTTAATACAAAATATGGTGCTGCGTATAATCAAATTTTGATTTTAATGTATGCAATGCTTTTTCGAGTATTAGTTGGATTGTACAGCTGCGTTTATGTAGCTCAGAAAAATGCGAAAAAGATTGCGTACACTTCTATTTCTGCAGCGATTATCAATATTACAGTAGATTTGATTTTGATTAATAAGATTCAGGTGTTTGCAGCTTCTGTTTCTACATTGGTGGCATTTCTTTCAATGTTTATTGTTCGCTATATTGATGTGAACAAAACTGTACACATGACAATTCGTAAATCGGTTATTATCGGAAGTGTTTTCATTGGTACTATGTTGATTGGATCATATTATTGTGGAAATAAAACGATTCAGTTTGTGGCTCTTTGTGTCACAGCAATATATGCAATAATGACGAATGTGGATATGTTGAAATCCGGCGTGATTTTAGTAAAGAATCGTTTTGGAAAATAAGGAGTTGAAATGAATAAGAAAAGGAGCGACAATTTTGAGAGCAGAGCAGAGCAGAGCAGAGCAGAGCAGAGCAGAGCAGAGCAGAGCAG
>OGFF01001347.1_pt1 | contig 26814 bp, 19 predicted proteins | sample 1570751 | NCBI WGS metagenome assembly OGFF01 (sample SAMEA2581951, study PRJEB24529) | metagenome | biome: Human gut stool | place: China | collected 2011 | reverse complement strand
GGGCAGACAGTTTGCAAAATGCAAATCATTGTCGCCCGACTGTTTTTGTATATATGAAAGTTGTTAATATACTGTAGCGGCAGTCAGTGACCGCCATTTGTTTTGGTTGTGAAACCAAAACAATCGGTAGGGGCGCTCATCGGGCGTCCGCACGGCGAGCCGCCGTTCCAAATTCGTGAGGAGCTAAAAGCTACTGATACAACGGCGTGGATAGGCAAGATGAACAATGTCAGAAACCGGGCAGCGGAAGTCGTAAGCGAAGAGATTATCTATAAGTAAAAACTGTAATCGGAGGGTAAGGCAACGAGCTTTATCCTCCGATTTTTCAAAACCGCTTGACAAATCCAAATGACAATAATATAATACATTTTGACAACCATACTTGTCAGATAGACAAAGAAGATTGTCGGACGGAGGTGCTGTATGATACTGCGAAATCGTTTGAAGGAACGCAGAGCTGCACTGAATGTCAATCAGCAGGAAATGGGACGCTTATGCGGCGTATCACGGCAAACGATCAGCCTGATTGAGCGGGGCGATTATTCGCCGTCGGTCACCCTTGCTCTGACGATTGCAAAGGTCTGCGGCGTTACGGTAGAAGAAGTCTTCTATTTACAGGAGGAAACTGAAAATGAAAAATGACGAAATCAAACAGGCAAATCGAAAAGCTCTGCCTAAATTTTTGCTTTTTGAGGTCGTATGTACGATTGTCGGCGGCGTGGTCGGTTATTATTCCGGTCACAGTGCAGCAAAAGGCGGGTTGGATCAACTGGTTGGCACGATGAAAGAAGCGGGAGCGTTCTTCGGAACGCACATCGCTCCGTGGCTGATGCTGGCGTTGGCGGTCATCGTGACGGTGGTCTGTATCCCAATTTATCGGAGTGCAAAGAAACTGGTTGCTGCGTGGGATGGCGAGGATGAGGACATCTCGGATACGGTTGACAGAAAGCTGTCTGCTGTGATTTGGATTACAAGCGTAGCCCTTATCGTCTCCTATTTTCTTATTGCCGCATCCTATTCCGGTGGCTTTGCAACATTTGACAGTAAGAACAGCGCAATCATCTTTTTTATCGGCGTTGTTGCTTTTTTCGGCATAATGGCTGAGGCGACGATTATTCAGCAAAAGTGCGTGGACACCGCCAAGCAGACAAATCCCGAAAAGAAAGCATCCATCTATGATATGCGGTTTCAAAAAAAGTGGATTGACGACTGCGATGAAGCCGAGAAAATTATGATTGGCAAATGTGCGTTCAAAGCATACTCCGCAACAAATGTGGTCTGCACGGTTTTGGCGATTGTGCTTGCGGTCTGTGCGCTTGTGTTCGACATTGGTTTTCTGCCCTCACTTATGGTTTGCCTTGTCTGGATCGTCAATCTGTCGGTGTACTGCAAGGAGGCAATGCGCTACTCAAAAGCTGGGAATAAAATCTCCTAAATATAATTGTGGGAGGAATACGCAAATGGACAGTCTTTATCTCATTTTGCTTGCCCTGTTCCTTCTTGTGATTATCCCACGGATAATGCAGCGAAGGAGATTGGGAAGGAGATTGGCGGCAATCAGACATATTTTGAACCGAAAAATGCGGAACAAGGAGAACATTGAAATGAAAGAATTGGCAAAACGGTTTATCGGAGAAGAGTGCATTATTTATACGATTACTTCAAATGACGGCAGCGTACAGGGATTGATAAAAGAAATTGATGACGGCGGTATGGTCATAGAGAAGAAAACAGGCGAACTGGAGATTATCAATCTGGATTTCGTCACCCGTATTCGGCAGTATCCGAGAAAGAAAAACGGGAAGAAAAAGGACATCGTATTGGACTAAAATCAACGAACCTGCTGAAATAGCACTGTATAGCACGCGAAAAATGCGTTTCGCTGCCTGTGGGCAACACATTCGCTGTTTGCGGGGAAGAGTTTTTACGGAAAATGCGCTATACTTTTCTTCGGAGGTACATAAAGCAGATAGTTTGTAAATGTCAAAAAGCATATTATGCCCGAACGGAAGTTTTTTAAAATTGAAAGTTGAAAATGGAAAATTGAAAATTACGGTCGGGCAGACAGTTTGCAAAATGCAAATCATTGTCGCCCGACTGTTTTTGTATATATAGAAGTTGCGTTTAAATGTATGGGCGGATGCTACGGTGTTGCAATTATTGTGTTGTATCCAGAAAATTCGTATAAAAGAAAACGGAGTGCATTACGCACTCCGTTTTCTTACGCCCACAAAATAATAAAAAAAGAAGGAAATAGCTGTTTAATAAAGTAACAGTTTAACCTTGCAGTATTTCAAGTCATTTCCTGCAAACCGTTATCCTATGCGAGTATTCTAACACTAACAGTAATAAAAGTCAAGACTGTTATACTATTTTTTGTTATTGATAGTAATAATATCGTTTAACTTTACACATTGAATAAATCATGTGTCTGAAATTTGTGTAGATTATCAGAAGAAACCTGCCTGTCTGAAGAAGAAAATCCACAAAAACATCGTGAAACATGCTAAAACCGAAGTGAACACAACCGCCGCACCTGCAAGTTTGAAGTCGCTGTCCATTTGCTGAGCCATTGTGAATGACGAAACCGCACACGGCGATGCAAAAAGTCCGATAAGCGACACAAAGTCAACTCCTCTGATTCCTATAAGCGCCGCCGTACCCAGACAAAGTGCCGGCACAACAACAAGTCTTGCGATTATGCAGATTATGAGGTTGCGTGAACAGCCTTTTATGCTGTCAAATGTGACAGACGCACCGAGTACAATCAGCGCGAGCGGAGTTGCAACCGCCGCAATATCCGAAACCGTTTTGTCAATTGTTTCCGGAAGGCTTATATTGAACGCAACAGACAAAAGTCCGAGCACAGAGCCGATAATCAGAGGATTTTTGGCAATGCCTTTTAAAATTTTCAGCACATTTATCTTTTGCCCTCTGAAAATTTCAAGCGTGATGACGGCAAGCATATTGTAAATCGGAACAACAACAGCAACAAGCACGGCTGTCATGCCAAGCTTATCCTTGCCGAAAATATTCGCCGCAATAGGAAGTCCCATAAGGACAAAATTACTGCGGTAAATCGCCTGAATCATCGCACCACGGCTGTAATTTGACTTTTCAACAAGGAGTGTAAACCCGATTGACAAAAAGTAAATTGTGAACACGCCAATAACCGCAAAGGCAAGCAGCTTCGGGCTGAAAACGCTTGAAAAATCTGAGCCGTAGATGTTATTGAACATCAGAAACGGAAAAAATACATTGAAAACAATTTTGTTAAGCTGAGGCAGAAAGCTGTCCTGCAAAATTTTTAATTTTCTCACAAGAAAACCGATGAAAAGCATTATGAACATCGGCAGAACCGCATTAAGCGCAACGAAAAAGCTCTCCATAAAATCACCTCTTTTCAGCATACCACATTGCAAAAATTTTTTCAACAAAGCATATACCCGAAAATGTACATTTATTCAAGTTGAAATATGTCGATTTGTGTGTTAAAATATTTTGTGAATGATTTAAAATGAAACAACGAGGTGTGTCCATGAAAAAATGTGAATTCTGCGGAAAACAGATATCGTATTTTGACCAGTATTGTGATGATGAGTGTCATATTAAAGCAAATAAATTTTACGAAAAGGGCGAGCGTTTCGGCAAGCTGTTTGCGGTAATCAATATGATTTGTGTGTTCGGAATTCCAATCGGACTTTTTATGCTCTCGTTTGCAAGAGAGGTCGGTCTTACCGTCGCACTTGCAAGCTGTGTAATTCTCGGAATTATGCTCATTATTCTTCCGTTTCCCACGGAAAATATGATTTCAAAATTCAAAATTCAGAAAGCCGTAAAAATCACAAGAATGATCGGCGGTGCGGTAATTTTCCTCGGAGTGCTGATTTTGCTCCTTGCATTGCTAATTAAATTCTGATTTAAATTGAATAAAACGAAAAATTGCGTCAATACTATTTTCAGCAAATACAAAGGAGGACTTTGAATGCTCGATAAAATAGCATTGACGCTTCTTATTATCGGCGGACTCAACTGGGGAAGTGTCGGCATTTTTCAGTTTGATCTTGTTGCGTGGATTTGCGGCGGACAGACAGGAATCATAAGCCGTATTGTTTATATCCTTGTCGGACTTTCCGCAATCTGGTGCATTACACTTTTATTCAGGGATACAAGCGACACCGTGACGGACGGAACAGTTGCGGATTCGTAGTTTTTGCAGTAGTGGTAGCCTTGCGGGCGGATGATATCCGCCCATACATTTAAACGCAACTTCTATATATACAAAAACAGTCGGGCAACAATGATTTGCATTTTGCAAACTGTCTGCCCGACCGCAATTTTCAATTTTCCATTTTCAACTTTCAATTTCAAAAAACTTTCGCTCGGGCATAATATGTTTTTTACATTGCAAACTGTCTACACGAAAGGGGAACGGCGGCTCGCCGTAAAATAACCATAAACAAAAAACAGGCTGTCATATGACAACCTGTTTTCTTATGTAATATTTACTGCGTGGCAGATTTATTTCAATTAAAGTGCCTCAACAATGGCTCTTGTATCTCTTGCAATAACCATTTCTTCGTCGGTTGCAATGAGTTCAACTCTGATTGCCGAATCAGGAGTTGAGAGTGTGCCTGTAACACCGCATGTAGCCTTCTTGTTGAATTCCTTATCCAACTTAACGCCAAGGCATTCAAGATAGTCGCAAACCTTTTCACGGAGCATAGGCTGGTTTTCACCGATACCTGCCGTGAATACGATGCCGTCACAACCGCCGAGCGCTACATAATAACTGCCGATGTACTTTGCAATCTGGTAGTAAAGCATTTCGTGGGCAAGGTGAGCTCTCATATTGCCGTCTGCTTCGGCTGCACAAACATCACGGTCGTCAGACGAAACGCCTGAAATGCCCAAAAGACCCGATTCCTTGTTGAGAATCTTTGACATTTCCTCGGGAGTGAGATGCTCTTTTTCAGCGATAAATGTGATAACAGACGGATCAAGTGAACCTGAACGGGTACCCATCATAAAACCACCGAGAGGAGTAAGTCCCATTGTTGTGTCGATAACCTTACCGCCCTTTACGGCTGTGATTGAAGAACCGTTGCCGATGTGACAGGTAATAAGCTTGAGCTCTTCCTTTTTTCTGCCCATAAGGTCAGCCATTTTTTCGGAAACATAACGGTGAGATGTGCCGTGAAAGCCGTACTTTCTTACACCGAACTTTTCATAATACTTGTAAGGCACTGCATACATAAATGCTTTTTCGGGCATTGTCTGGTGAAAAGCTGTATCAAAAACCGCAACCTGCGGAACTTTCGGACCGAAAACCCTTGTACATGCCTCAATGCCCTGAAGATGTGCAGGGTTGTGAAGAGGTGCAAGAGGAGCAAGCTCTCTGATTTTATTGATTACCGAGTTATTTACAAGCACCGACTTGTCAAAGTACGCACCGCCCTGTACAACTCTGTGACCTACAGCGGAAACCTCGGACAAATCGCTGATTGCACCGTATTCGGGATCAATGAGTGCGTTCTTAACAGCTTCAAAAGCCTGTGTGTGGTTAAGCATCTGTGTTTTGCGGTTGATTTTTTTGCCGTCGGGTGTTTTAAAACCAATGAAAGCACCGTTCTGACCGATTCTTTCACAGTTACCCTTTGCGAGAACTGCCTCGTTGTCAGTATCAATAAGCTGGTACTTGAGCGAGGAACTGCCTGCGTTGATTACGAGAATTTTCATTACAATCGTCCCCTTTGGTAGTTGTTTTCAGTTTAAAATATAAGAAATATATTTGCCTGTCGTCATATTTTATACTATAATGTAAATCAGAAAAAGACTTTTCAAAATTGACAGGTCACACATACATATGATACTCCAAATTATGTATGTTTTCAAGTGTTTTTTACAATATGTATGCGAAATAAAGGCTTCGGAGGAATAGTTATGGCAACAGCTGTCATCTGTGAATTCAATCCGTTTCACAACGGTCATAAATATTTGCTCGAAAGTGCAAAAAATGTGCTTAAAGAGCCGGTCATAGCAATTATGAGCGGCAGCTTTACCCAGCGTGGTGAGGTTGCCGTGTGCGACAAATTTGTCCGTGCAAAATCTGCCCTTGAAAACGGTGCGGATTTGGTGCTTGAACTGCCCGTTGTGTTCTCACTTTCGGGGGCTGAGGGCTTTGCAAAGGCAGGTGTTGCGATTGCGTCGGCTTTTGACTGCACAAATCATCTTGCTTTCGGCAGTGAAAGCGGTGACTGCGAATTGCTCAAAAAATCCGCAAACGCTGTTTGTGATGAAAGGGTACAGGCTCTTGTGCGTGACGGAATGAAAAACGGCGGATACTACCCCCGTGAACTTGAAAACGCCGTCAAAACGGTTTTCGGTGATGAGATTTCGTCCGTACTTTGTGAACCGAACAATATTCTTGGCGTTGAGTATATAAAGGCATTGAACGGTACCGATATTGAGCCGTTCTCGGTTGCAAGAACAGGTGTTGCACACGACAGCCGAATTGCGGGCGAAGGCTTTGCGTCTGCATCGCACATAAGAGAAATGTTGCGTAACGGTGAAAATGCGAAGAAGTACGCTCCGTACATTCCCGATGAAATCACATTCCCCGAAAATCTTGACAGACCGTTATTGTACCGCCTGCGTACTATGACAAGAGAGGACATTGCAAAACTGCCCGATGTGGGTGAGGGGCTTGAAAACAGAATTGCCGATGCGGCAGTGCGTTGCAGTACCTCATCAGAAATTGCCGACCTTGTAAAGACAAAGCGCTACACTCATGCGCGCATACGGAGAATACTCGCCTGTGCATTGCTCGGAATTGAAAAAGCTCATACGCAAATCTCGATTGAGTATGTCCGTGTTTTAGGCTTTACAAACGAGGGTGCGGAATTGCTCAAGGACTGCCGACTGAATATTGTTACCTCAGCAAGCAACGGTATCAGAACAGGCGGCAACACAAAGGCATTGCTTGAAAAGGACATTTTAGCCTACGATATTTCGGCACTTGCGTATGAAATTCCAAAAAGGAGCGGTCTTGATTTTACAACGCCTATTGTGAAAATATGACATTGGTCGATTGATTCGTCAATGATATGCCGAAAACGGCAGTTTCTGAGGATTTTTCTTACATTTTTTACCGCAAAAAACAGCGGATTTTACGGGATTTTTATCTTTTTTGTGAGAAGTGCAACAATAAGTGTGTAATCTTTTTGTAATTATTATTGAACCCGATAAAAGTAGAAAAATGGTCAAAAAAACATTGACAAATATTTAACAAAGATGATAAAATAGAATCAATCGAGAATTAGCTAAATTCTGAAACAACAATCGAAAGGATCCAGAAAAATGAAAAGAATTCTTTGCTTTCTGATGGCGTGCACAATGTGCGCATCAGCGGCGGTCGGACTCTCAGGATGCGGTTGTGACGACAACACATCAAACAGCAGTAAGCCCGGCTACAAGGTTGAGCCGACAGAGCCTGACCTTACAAACGGAGATTTCGGATTTTTCATTATCAATAAGGAAGAACTTATGATTACAAAGTACACAGGTTCTGACACGGTTATTGAAATTCCCGAAAGCTACAAGAACTACAAAGTTACCGTAATCGGTGCAAGCGTGTTCAATGACTCCAAAATTACGGAAGTAACAATTCCGTCAAGTATCAAGCAAATTGAAGATTATGCCTTTTCAAGCTGTCACAGCCTCACAAAGGTAAATCTTTCCGAAGGTCTTGAAATCCTTAACAACAGCGTGTTCTTTAACTGCTCTGAGTTAAGAGAAATCAATCTTCCGAGTACACTCAAAGAAATCGGACCGAGAGCTTTTTCGGGTGCGGCACTTAACAATGTTGTTCTTCCCGACAGCGGTAAACTTACAAAGATTGATGAATTTGCTTTTTATCAGTCGCGTGAGCTTACAGACATTACAATTCCGGCTTGTATTACAAGTATTCCCGACAATGCATTCGCTGAATGCAGTAAGGAAGTTACAATCCACGGAGCAAGCGGTTCGTATGCCCAGAACTATGCCAAGAAAAACAACCTTAAATTTAAGGCTGACTTAAACAGTTCTTCAACAAAGGCAACAAAGGCAACAAAGGCAAGCGGTAAGGCTGCCGAGAAAGCCGAGTAATTGAGGCAAATTAATTTGATATCATTTTCAGCTTTGCTGAATCTAATATAATTATGCAAGATAAGAGGTAGATTAAATGAGTACAAAAGAGTATCCTATCGTAGATAACGCAGAAAGCTTTGAAGCTGCCCTTGCAAGAGTAAGAGAAGCTCAGAAAATTTTTGCTACCTACACACAGGAGCAGGTTGACAAGATTTTTCTTGCTGCCGCTACTGCTGCTAACCAGATGAGAATTCCGCTCGCTAAGATGGCTGTTGAAGAAACAGGCATGGGCGTTGCAGAAGATAAGGTTATCAAGAACCACTTCGCATCTGAGTATATTTACAATGCTTACAGAAATGTTAAGACTTGCGGCGTTCTTGAGGAAGACAAGGCTTACGGCATTAAGAAGATTGCTGAGCCAATTGGTGTAATTGCTGCCGTTATTCCTACAACAAACCCAACTTCAACCGCTATCTTCAAGACACTCGTTTGTCTTAAAACAAGAAACGGTATCATCATCAGCCCGCATCCCCGTGCTAAGAAGAGCACAATTGAGGCTGCCAAGGTTGTTCTTGAAGCTGCTGTTAAGGCAGGCGCTCCGGAGGGTATCATCAGCTGGATTGATATTCCTTCACTCGAACTCACAAACACACTTATGCAGGAAGCTGACTGCATCCTCGCAACAGGCGGTCCCGGCATGGTTAAGGCTGCTTATTCATCAGGTAAGCCTGCACTCGGTGTTGGCGCCGGTAACACACCTGCTATCATTGATGAAACAGCTGACATTTTACTCGCAGTTAACTCAATTATCCACTCAAAGACATTTGATAACGGTATGATTTGTGCTTCAGAGCAGTCTGTTATCGTTGAAAAGAAGATTTACAGCAAAGTTAAGAAGGAATTCAAGGCTCGTGGCTGCTACTTCCTTAACGAGGAAGAGACAGAGAAGGTTAGAAAGACTATCATCATCAACGGCGCTCTTAACGCTAAGATTGTTGGTCAGAAGCCTGTTACAATCGCAGCTCTTGCAGGTGTAACAATTCCTGAGGAAACAAAGGTTCTTATCGGTGAGGTAGAATCAGTTGACATCAGCGAAGAGTTTGCTCACGAGAAGCTTTCTCCTGTACTCGCTATGTACAAGGCTGAAGATTTTGAAGATGCTATTGCAAAGGCTGAGCATCTTATTGCTGACGGCGGTTACGGTCACACATCTTCACTTTATGTTGACGCTGTAAACGAAAGAGCAAAGATTGACGAGTTCGCATCAAGAATGAAAACTTGCCGTATCCTTGTTAACACACCTTCTTCACAGGGTGGTATCGGTGACCTTTACAACTTCAAGCTTACTCCTTCACTCACACTCGGCTGTGGTTCATGGGGCGGCAACTCCGTTTCTGAGAATGTTGGTTGCAAGCACCTTATCAATATTAAGACAGTTGCCGAGAGGAGAGAAAATATGCTTTGGTTCAGAGCACCTGAAAAGGTTTATATCAAGAGGGGCTGTATGCCTGTAGCTCTTCAGGAACTCAAGGATGTAATGGGTAAGAAGAGAGCATTCATCGTTACTGACTCATTCCTTTATAAGAATGGCTACACAAAGCCAATCACAGACAAGCTCGATGAAATGGGCATCACATATACAACATTCGCAGATGTTGAGCCTGACCCATCACTTATTTCAGCTCAGAAGGGTGCAGAGGCTATGCGTAAGTTTGAGCCTGACTGCATTATCGCACTCGGCGGCGGTTCAGCAATGGATGCCGGCAAGATTATGTGGGTTCTCTATGAGCATCCGGAAGTTGACTTCCAGGATATGGCTATGCGTTTCTGCGATATCCGTAAGAGAGTTTACACATTCCCGAAGATGGGTGAGAAGGCATACTTCATTGCTATCCCAACATCATCAGGTACAGGTTCTGAGGTTACTCCTTTCGCAGTTATCACAGACCAGAATACAGGCGTTAAGTATCCGCTTGCTGACTATCAGCTTATGCCTAAAATGGCAATCGTTGATGCTAACAACATGATGAGCGGTCCTAAGGGACTTACAGCTGCATCAGGTATCGACGCTGTTTCTCACGCACTTGAGGCTTATGCTTCAATGATGGCTACAGATTTCACAGACGGTCTTGCACTCCGTTCACTCAAGCTTATCTTCGAGTATCTCCCTGCTTGCTATGACAACGGTATGAACGAGCCTGTTGCTCGTGAGAAGGTTGCTCACGCTGCTACAATGGCAGGTATGGCATTCGCTAACGCATTCCTCGGTGTTTGTCACTCAATGGCTCATAAGCTCGGTGCTTTCCATCATGTACCGCACGGTATTGCCAACGCACTTATGCTTGAGCAGGTAATCAGATTCAACTCAGCAGAAGTTCCTGCTAAGATGGGTACATTCCCACAGTATGATCACCCGCACACACTTGCTCGTTATGCTGAAGTAGCTCGTTACCTCGGTCTCGGCGGCAAGAACGATACAGAGAGCGTTGAAAACCTTATCAAGGCTGTTAACGACCTCAAGGCAAGAGTTGGCATCAAGAACTCTATCAAGGATTATGTTCCGGACGAAGAGGACTTCCTCAACCGTCTTGACGCTATGACAGAGCAGGCATTTGATGACCAGTGCACAGGTGCAAACCCAAGATATCCGCTCTTCAAGGAAATCAAGCAGATGTACCTCAATGCTTACTATGGCAACAACAGCGAGACTGTTTAATCTATCTCGTAATGCATAATTATAAAACACCCTGCCCCCGTGGCAGGGTGTTTTGTTGTATATGAATAATACCGCAATTTTCCATTTTTCATTTTCAACTTTCAATTTAAATAAACTTCCGCTTGGGCGTAATGTGCTTTTAATATTACAAACTATTATGCACAATGCACAAAAGAATGTTAAAAATTTCACAAATATTTAGTTAAAAGTTTAACGAATTTTTATGCACTTCGCATAAAATATCTTGCTCTTTTTGTTTGAAAGGTAAAAAATATTTTATTTGTATTTGCTAAATGCACAAAGAAAATTAAAATTATTTTGTTATTTTTACACTGTACTAACCCCTGAAATTGTTGTATAATATAACCGAAGCAATGAAAGATTGCTTGATGAATTTTTAATATTTTAAAGCGAAAGGGGCTTTATTATGAAATTAGATACAGTTCTTGCAAAAAGAGAGAACAAGGTAGTTTATAAAGACGGTGCGCTTGCAGCCAAAGTTTTTGACGAGTGTTATCCGAAATCAGATATTCTTAACGAGGCTCTTAATCAGGCAAGAGTTGAGGAAACAGGACTCAATATTCCGAAAATTGAAGAGGTTACAAAGATTGACGGAAAATGGGCAATTATCTCCACCTTTATTGAGGGCAAAACTCTTGCGGAGCTTATGGCAGAGCATCCTGAAAAAGAGGACGAATACCTCAATCTCTTTGTTGACATTCAGGTTAAAATCCTCAGCCAAAAAGCACCGTTGCTTAACAAGCTCAAGGATAAGATGAAACGCAAAATCAGCGAAACCGACCTTGACGCAACAACAAGATATGAGCTTGAAACCCGTCTTAACGGTATGCCGAACCACACAAAGGTTTGTCACGGCGATTTCAACCCGAGTAATATTATTATTGACGAGTCGGGTACACCGTATGTTATTGACTGGTCACACGCAACACAGGGTAACGGTTCAGCCGATGCCGCAAGAACTTACCTCTTGTTCCGTTTGAATCATCAGGAAGAGCTTGCAGAAAAGTATATGAAGCTTTACTGCACAAAGACCGACACAGCCCGTCAATATGTTGACCGCTGGCTTCCGATTGTAGCCGCATCACAGTCTGTTAAGGGCAAACCCGAAGAGAGAGAGTTCCTTCTCAAATGGGCAAGTGTTTGCGAATACCAGTAATGCCGTAATTTTTGATTCATATTTTACTCAGCAAAATTTCATTTTGAAATTTTCTCTCCTCTATTTTTTCATATTTTCATAATTGTATTACGGAAACCGAATAAAAGCAGCTCCCGCTCCAAATGCTTGGTGCGGGAGTTGCTTTTTTTATGCGAAATTTATGTTGACGGTACTCTGTAAATATTACAAAAGGTTACAAATTTTGTAATAATTCGCTTTAATTTGGTGCTTGAAATGAAGATTTTGTGAGTAAAACTGCATCAAATTTTCTGAATTAGCAAAAAATACGGGCTTTGGGGTTGATTTTTTAAAAGGGTGATGTTATAATGGTTACAATGTTGTTATCAAGGTGTAACCTGATTTGTAATTTACTGTCAGATTTGGTAACAATTTTTCGGTCAAATCTTCCGTACAGATTAAAACGGACTGTACTTTGAGTCGGTCGTTATTTTTCTGTAAGAGCTTTGACTCTCTGATAAAAATGGAGGTAATTAACGATGCAGAGAATAAAAAAGATTACTGCAATCATTCTGAGTGTTCTCACACTTTCAAGTGTATGCGTATTCGGTTCTTCATTTTCTGCCGGTGCAAAAGGCACGGGTGCAGGTCTTGCAGAATGGGCACTCAATGCCTATAACAGCGGATGGTCATATGTTTACGGCGGTTCAACCCCCGGAGCGGTTGACTGTTCAGGTCTTATCTATTCATATGCCGGCGGCGAAAGATGCGGTAATCCACAGCTTGAAACAGCTACCGAAACAGGTTCGGTAAGTGCAGGCATTCCTAATGTTCACGGTCTTGGACTTTGGCGTCCCGGTCATGTCGGTGTCTATGTCGGCAACGGTATGGAGGTTGACGCAAGAGGTGATGAATACGGTGTTTGCTATGAGGCAATCGGCGGTTATAACAATTGGACATACTGGTTCAAGCTTGCCGCAGTTTCATATGTAACAAACGGTTGGGAAAGCTTTAACGGCAACTACTACTACTACGAAAACGGCGAGTACATTGTAAATACTTCAAGAACAATTGACGGTACTACATATTACTTTGATTCACAGGGCAGATCGAGCAAGACTCCTTCAAACACTTCTTCAAGCAGTTCATCGGGTTCAAGCTCATCAGGCTCATCAGGTTCTTCAAGTTCATCAGGCAGCTCATCATCTTCAAGCAACACACCGAGCGTTTACAAGAACGGTTCATCGGGTGCTGAGGTAAAGAAGATTCAGCAAAGACTTGCTGACCTCGGCTATTATGACGGTGCAGTTGACGGTTACTTCGGTGACGCAACAGAAGAGGCTTATAAGGCATTCCAGAAAGCCGCAGGTCTTACAGTTGACGGTATTGCAGGCGATTCGAGAAATACACTTTATTCAGAGAATGCTCCCGAAGCTCCAAAAGCCGATACAACAACAAAGACTGAGGACAAGCCCGAGGAAGAAACAACTGCTCCCACAGAGGCGACAACAGAGCCTGTAACAAAGGCAGTTCAGTATCAGAACGGTGACGAAAACGATGAAGTAACTGCAATTCAGCAGCAGCTTATAAAACTCGGCTACTTTGCAATGGATGCAACAGGCTACTACGGTGAATATACAGCGCAGGCCGTTGCAAATTTCCAGAATCAGAATTCACTCGATTCAACAGGTATTGTTGATGAGAAAACATACAACGCACTGTTCAGCGACAACGCAGTTGCAAACCCCAAAACAGAGGTTGTAAGCGGTGAGGTTTCTCCGGCGGTTTCAGCCGCTCCGATTGAGATGCCTTCTTCAACAGGTGCGTCGCAGTTCATTCTTTCAAATGAAAAGAATCAGAACTACTCGGACACAGCATCAAGCGTTGCCGTTCAGTCCGTAAAATCTGCCGACAAGGCTCTTGCAAAGTCAAATGCCGCAAGCACACCGACTCTTGTTGCCGCAGTTCAGAGATCCGCAAATGTAGGTCTTTGGTTTGTGCTTGTTGCAGTTATCCTCGGCGCAATCGCTTTTGTATTCTTCCTTCGTGACAGAAAGCTTTCAAGATATTCAAGATATGTCGCAAGAAAGAAAAAAAGAGCCACCAAAGCCGAACTTGACGCAAGATGGTAATTGATATATAATCCGATTATTAAACAGTCGATTGCAAAGCAGTCGGCTGTTTTTGCTTAATTAAAAATGGAAAATTGTGGTCGGCGGTGTGCCACCGCAATCTATTCGAGAAGATACTCGGATAAAGGAATTGCATCAGATGCCCGAATACGGCATTGATGCAATTTTTGCTTTATATTGCTTTATATTTCAGACGGGAGGATATTATCCGCCTCTACGACACGAATGGGGGAACGGTGACATACCGTACGAATAAAAATGTGGACATTTATTGCACATTCGTGTTAAAATACAAGATGAAAAAGTATGTGGAAAGAAAGCGGTGACTGTTAATGAAAAAATCCGAAAAACCAATCGGCAAAATAAAAGTCAAAAAGTCGATTTTCAAAAGGCTTTTCTTTCACATACTTGTGCTGTTTATTTTGGCGGTGATTGTTTCGGGTACGCTCAATTGCATTGAAAACATTCAGCGCACAAGGCGGTTTACACGACAGCTGACCGAAAGTGCGTCAAAGGTTGCAACAGAAACTTTTGAACGCTACGATATAAACGCATTGCTTGATAATCCCGATTCCGAAGAATATCGGAAAGCCGTTAAGACCTTGAGGTGGATTTGTCAGACGAACCACCTTGAATATATGTACATTTACATTCCGAATTTTGACGAAAACAAGGTTACATATGTTATGACTGTTGCCGATGATGACAGCGAAAACGAGAATGCTTTAAATGTGAGAAGTGCAGGTGCAGAGGTTGACCACAGCTTGTGGGACGCTGAAAAAGAGGCGTGGGAAAATCCTAACCTTGTCACGGCTTACGAATATCAGAACGACAGCTTCGGCAGTTTTTACACGGCATTTTCAGCGATTCAAGGCAAGGACGACAAGCCTGTTGCATTAATCGGTGCGGACTATTCGCTGACGCAGATTTATACGGAAATCATTTTCTATACTGCAATGCGAGTTCTTGCGTTGTTTGTTGTGCTGGCAATTGTATTCTTGCTTGTAATGCGGTTTGTCAGAAAAAAGATGTATAATCCGATACTTTTGATTTTTGAAAAAATTCGAGGATACTTTTCCGACAAGGCTGACGGCACAAATACAAAGAAAGCGTTTGTGCCGATAAAACTCGGTTCTGACGATGAAATTCAGCTTTTGGCTGATTATTTCAACGATATGGCTCACGATGTAGAAACTTATGTTGAAAAAAATTCCGCCCTTGCGAGTGAAAAGGCTAAGAATGAAACCGAGCTTGAGGTTGCAAGGCGGATTCAGTACGGAATAATTGCGAGAGAAAAGAATGTTGCCTTTGCCGATTGTTTTGATGTTTCGGCAAGAATGGAGTCTGCAAGACAGGTAGGCGGCGATTTTTACGATTGCTTTGCATTGCCTGACGGCAGAATATGTGCCGTAGTCGGTGATGTGTCGGGCAAGGGTGTTGCGGCGGCAATGTTTATGGCTTTTGCAAAAACTCTTATCCACGAAAAAATGACCGAAAATGCAGAACCCGACAGGGCATTTGAAGAAATCAACAGGGAACTCTGTTCGTCAAATCCCGAGGGAATGTTTGTAACTGTATTCGCCGTGATTTTTGACAAAAACAGCAACAGCTTTTTGTACATAAATGCAGGTCATAACAAGCCTGTTGCGGTGATTAACGGCAAGGCTGAATTTTTAGAATGTAAGCCGTGTATAATGCTCGGTGTGTTTGATGATGCAAGATATGTTGTGAACAGCGCTGAATTTGGAAACGGCGATATAATTTGCCTTTACACCGACGGTGTGAACGAGGCAACAAATGCGGATAATGAATTTTTCGGCAACGAAAGACTTGTGTCTGCCTGTCAAAATGCCGAACAGACTGCAAAAGGTGTGTGTGACGGAGTTTATGACGCTTTGACGGACTTTACCGAAAATGCGGAGCAATTTGACGATATAACAATTGTTGCAATAAAAAACAGCAAAAACAGAGATTGAAGGGTTATGAATGTTTAAATCGGAAAACAATCAGATTACAATAGAACAGGTGAGAAAGCTTGACGAGGAATATACTCTTGTCGATATCCGAGATGAAATTTCGTTTGAATACGGCCACATTGACGGAGCAAAGAATATTCCGCTTGCAAAAATCAAAGAGGATAATTCACTTTTGCCAAAAGACAAGCTTGTTGTCCTCTGTTGCAAAAGCGGTCAGATAAGTGACGAGCTTGCAGAAAATCTGCGTGATGACGGATTCAATGCCGTGAATCTTGAGGGCGGTTATTACAGTTGGTTGAGAAGTCAATTCGAAAATGAGGACTATGCAACCGATGTTGAAAAAAGCATTCGCAAAAAGTTCAGCAAGACGATTTGGAGCAGATTTACTGCGGCGATCATTGAATACAAGCTTGTTGAGCCGAACGATAAAATTGCCGTCTGCATTTCGGGGGGCAAGGATTCAATGCTGATGGCAAAGCTTTTTCAGGAGTTGAAAAGACACAATAAATTTCCGTTTGAGCTTGTTTTTCTTGTAATGGACCCGGGCTACAGCGTTGAAAATCGTGATGTAATCGAGAGCAACGCCCGTAGGCTGAACATTCCGATAACTGTTTTTGAAACAGATATTTTTAATTCTGTTTACAATGTTGACAAATATCCCTGCTACCTTTGTGCAAGAATGAGGAGAGGTTATCTCTACAAAAAGGCAAAGCAGCTCGGCTGTAACAAAATCGCACTCGGTCATCACTATGACGATGTTATAGAAACTATTCTTATGGGTATGCTCTACGGCGGTCAGGTTCAGACGATGATGCCGAAGCTCCACAGCACAAACTATGAGGGAATGGAACTTATCCGCCCTCTCTACCTCGTTCGTGAGGCTGAAATCAAGCATTGGCGAGATTACAACAAGCTGAATTTCATTCAATGTGCGTGCCGTTTTACGGACACCTGCACAACCTGTTCCCCGAACAGTAACACAGGCTCAAAACGACAGGAAATCAAACAGCTTATAGCAAATCTGAAGAAAATCAATCCCCAGATTGAAAGCAACATTTTCCATAGCGTTGAAAATGTCAACCTCGATACGATTATTTCATATAAACAAGGCGATAATAAAGTTTCGTTTCTGGACAGATATGATGATATGGGAAAATAAGAGTACAAAGCTATGTTTATAAATATTAAATCAGATTACAGCACAGCTGAAATTGAAAGAATACTCAGTTCAAAAAGAAATGTAAAATATATGCGAAAGTATGTGGACTATGACCTTGGCATAAACTGGGTGTCGCATCGAAAAAATTTGCTTTGTCTGTTTTACAATTTCGGTACAAATGACACACACGAGTATCAGTCAACGGTGCGTCCATATTTTTACGGAAGAGTATTCAAAACGAAAAAAGGAAATAGAATTATAGGTATTGCCCTACCGGAAATTACCTTTTTGCTTTTGTCGCTTGTAATCTTTATTTTTTGTGCCGCAGATATGGTTGAATCATTTTGGCTTGGTTTAGGCGGTTGTATATTTGCGTTGTTTGTATTTGTACTATTCAACCTTGATATGCCATCAGGCATAAGCCGAATAAAAGATTATCTGGAAAAACAATTCAAATCAGAATACGACTGATTTAATAAAAATCGGGTGACAGATTTGCAAAATTGCAAGTTCTTGTCACCCGATTTTTTTATGTGAAAGTTGTTGTTAATTTGTAGGGGCGTTCATTGGACGCCCGCCTTGATGAAACTTTATGTTTAATAAAATTGTTTTGATGTGATGAAAGTTATGCATTGTCTGTAGCGGCGAACCGTGTTCTCCCGTTAGTAACGATAGAAATTATATTTAAAAACAAACTTTATAAATTCGACAAAGCGATTGTAATACTGTAGCGGTGGTTACTGACTGCCGCTACTACTGGTTTTTTTCTTCTTTTATTATGACTGCGATATTTTCAACAATTTCTGCAATTCGCAATTGTTGTGTGTCAGGAATTTGTTTTAACGCTTCTTCAATTCGCATTTTTGCCTGATTATTAGTTGGCGATGAGTCGATTTTGGAATCAAAACAAATAAGTTCATTGATTGTTATACCGAGCGCACAGGATATTTTATACAGTGTGTCTATTGTGGGACACTTTTCACCTCGTTCAAGTCTGCCGAGATATGCAGGATAAAGACCTGCCGACATAGCAAGATTTTCTTGGCTGATATCAATTTTTAAACGATATTTCCGAATGTTTTGTCCTATCTTTTTGTTAAGTTCGGTGCGTTCCATATGCTTCATCCTGCTCTTTAGGGTACTTTTTAATTATACTAATACACATTTATTTTGCACACAATGTAATAAAAAGCATAAAATATGCACTATAGTGTTGACAATGCCTATACTATAGTATATAATCTTATTGTAATCGTTAATTGAACATTGTTGAAAAACAAATTAAAGCAACAAATAATATATTATGGATTGAGGAGAGAATTATGTATTGTCAAAAATGTGGAAAACAAATTGATGAGGGAAGTGTGTTTTGCCAGCACTGCGGTGCACAAATAGGAAATTCTGTATCGGATAATTTTTCTAACCGAAATGCAAATCTGAATTTTAATGTACAGCATACAGAGAGAAAGACTGAGCGAATTAAAAGTAAAGAAGAATTTATGGATGACTATCATACAAAACACCCTGAACGAATGGTGTATGTAGTTCTATTCATTATTTTAGAAATTGCTGCAACAATTGTCTTTATAATGAATGTATCATCTTATATAGATCATCACCGTGATGAAAATATCACAGGCATGATGATTGCTGCATTTCTCGAAATAATTGCCGTAATTTTTGCATGTGCAATTCAAAAAGTAAACTCATCGGCAAACAAAGCATATGATATGTACTTAAACAATATAAATTCGCGATCAAATAATATTGATAACAAAGAATGTCTTTTTCCATCTAATCAATGGGAATGCCCTAAATGTGGACGCTTAAATGCAGATAGTGTTAAATATTGTTTGAATTGCAGTTCGCCAAAAGTAATAACCTTTACCAAGCCGCAAACAGGTGAATGGCAATGCCCAAAATGCGGAAAGATAAATCAGAATTATGTCGGAACATGCGGATGTGGAGAGGTAAAACCAAAATGAAAAAACTTATAATTTTAATAACAGCTATGTCTATTATTTTACTTACCTCTGCCTGCGGAAAAGCAGAAAATACAGAAAACTCCGTCGTGATTACAGACGCTGATGCTAAATATATTGAACTTGTTTATGATAATATTGAAAATTGGGATGTTACAAAGGATGAGAGCGCAAAAACATTTTCAATCGACAAAATCAGCTTTTATAATTTTGCCAACGGAGAACAAATGGCATTTTACATCAATTACCCAATCGGAGGTTATTATGGATGCGGTTATTATCTTAATATTGACGATGGTACAATGGAGAAAATAACTTATGATATATATGACCACGATATTAAGGAGTGGAGCACTTCATATATGGTAAGAAATGCAACAGATGGAACAGATTGGAACAGTGATGCAGATGAAGACGAAAAACATTCAATTATCAAAGAAGCTTTTGAAAACTATCTAAAGTCAAAACTCAAATAAAGATATTCAGGTATATAAACACAAAAACGGCGTAACCGATTAAGTTTCGGTTATGCCGTAATTTTTTACTCAGATTCCAGTTGCTAATAGCTAATAGTAGAAATTATATTTAAAAACAAACTTTATAAATACCACAAAGCGATTGTAATACTGTAGCGGCGAACAATTACAATTTTACGCTCTGGCATAATATGTTTTTTCAATATCATACTGTCTTCACGAACCGGGGACGGTGATTCACCGTGCGGGCGTATAATATCAGTCACAACTGCTTAAAATCATACACCGTGTCGGGCGTTGCATTGAGATGTAAAAAATAGCCCGAAAAGAAAAATAATTCTTTTCGGGAAATAAAACCTGTAAAAATATAAAAAAGTCAGTAAAATCCGAAAAAAATCCGAAAATTCTCTTGACTTATTGATTATTTCAATATAGAATAATAAAATGTACCATAATGGGGATATGTACCGAAGAGGTCGGGAAAATCTGCAAAAAACTTTATCCGACAAGGGGATATTATCACAAAAATCCTTTTGTGTCAAGAGCTTTTTATGAGCAGATTTTCAGTACCGCTTGCCCCGTTTCATAGATTTTTTAAGGAGTGATACGCCTATGGTTAATGTCAAACCCGTAAAGCTTGGCAACACCGAAAGAATGAGTTTTGGTAAAATCGATGAAGTAATTGATATGCCTAATCTTATCGACATTCAGAAAGCGTCATACAAATGGTTGCTTGACGAAGGTCTTAAAGAAGTATTTAAAGATGTTTCGGGCATTACCGATTATCAGGACAACCTTGTTCTCGATTTTATCGACTACACACTTGATGTTGATCACCCGAACTACAGCGTAATTGAGTGTAAGGTTCGTGATGCAACATATTCAGCTGCTCTTAGAGTAACCGCAAGACTTTTGAACAAGTCAACGGGTGAAATCAAAGAGAGCAATGTATTTATGGGCGATTTCCCGCTGATGACCGCAAGCGGCACATTCGTTATCAACGGTGCTGAGCGTGTTATCGTTTCACAGCTTGTAAGAAGCCCGGGCGTTTACTATAAAATGGATCACGATAAAACCGGTAAGGAACTGTATTCAACAACAGTTATCCCGAATCGTGGTGCATGGCTTGAGTATGAAACCGATGTAAACGATGTTTTTTATGTTCGTATTGATAAGAACCGTAAGCTTCCCGTTACATCATTTATCAGAGCACTCGGTCTTGGCTCGGATGCCGAAATTCTCGACTATTTCGGTGACGATGAAAGAATGAGAGCTACTATCGAAAAGGATGCCGCTTCAAATGTTGAAGAAGGTCTTATCGAGGTTTACAAAAAGCTCCGCCCGTCTGAGCCTCCGACAGTTGACAGTGCGCAGACACACATAAACAACCTGTTCTTTGACCCCGGTCGTTATGATATGTCAAGAGTAGGCAGATATAAATACAACAAAAAGCTCGGTATTGCAAACCGTCTTGAAGGTCAGGTTCTTGCAGAGCCGATTGCCAACCCACGCACAGGCGAGGTTATGGCTCTTCGTGATGAAAAAATCACAAAGGAAAAGGCTTTTGAAATCGAAAACGCAGGTGTTAAGATTGCCTATGTAAAGGCTGCCGATGAAACAATCGTTAAGGTTATTTCAAACGGTATGGTTGACATTGCTTGCTATGTTGATTTTGACGCAGAAGCAGAGTGCGACATCAAAGAACATGTTCGTTTTGATGTTCTTTGCGAAATTCTTGATGCTTGCGAAAACGAGGATGACCTCAAGGAAATGCTCAGAAGCCGTGCAGATGAGCTTGTTCCTAACCACATCACGGTTGACGATATCTTTGCAACAATCAACTACCTTAACTGTGTTGCTCACGGTGTTGGTAACACAGACGATATCGACCACCTCGGCAACAGAAGAATCCGCTGCGTAGGCGAACTTCTTCAGAACCAGTTCAGAATCGGTTTCTCCCGTCTTGAAAGAGTTGTAAGAGAAAGAATGACAACCCAGTCACAGGATATGGAGTCGCTTTCACCTAACTCACTCATCAATATCCGTCCCGTAACAGCGGCAATTAAAGAATTCTTCGGTTCTTCACAGCTTTCACAGTTCATGGATCAGGGTAACCCACTTGCAGAGCTTACCCACAAGCGTCGTCTTTCAGCCCTCGGTCCGGGCGGTCTTTCAAGAGATCGTGCAGGATTTGAGGTTCGTGACGTACACTACACACACTATGGCCGAATGTGTCCTATTGAAACTCCTGAAGGTCCTAACATCGGTCTTATCTCATATCTTGCTTCATTTGCCCGTATCAACAAGTACGGCTTTATTGAAGCTCCTTATCGTAAAATTGACAAGGAAACAGGCGTTGTAACCGACGAGGTTGTTTATATGACAGCCGATGTTGAGGATAACTACGCTGTTGCACAGGCTAACGAACCGCTTGATGAAAACGGCAGATTTGTTCATTCAAGAGTCGTAGGTCGTTACCGTGACGAATTCGTAGAGTATTCTCCCGAAAGATTCGACTTCATGGATGTATCTCCTAAGATGGTTGTATCTGTTGCTACGGCTATGATTCCGTTCCTTGAAAACGATGATGCAAACCGTGCTCTCATGGGTGCGAACATGCAGCGTCAGGCAGTTCCGCTTCTCCGCAGTGAAGCTCCTATCGTCGGTACAGGTATGGAGTACAAGGCAGGTACAGACTCAGGCGTTTGTATCCTCGCTGAGGAAGACGGTATCGTTATGAGCGTTGACGCCCGTAACATTCGTGTACAGTATGACTCGGGCAGAGTTCAGGACTTTGAGGTTATCAAGTTCCTCCGCTCTAACCAGGGTACATGTATCAACCAGCGTCCTATCGTGTCAAGAGGACAGAGAGTTAAGAAGGGTGAAGTTCTCGCAGACGGTCCGGCTACCGAAAACGGTGAAGTTGCTCTTGGTAAGAACGCTCTCATCGGCTTTATGACATGGGAAGGTTACAACTACGAGGATGCTGTTCTTATCAACGAAAAAATCGTTCGTGATGATGTTTATACATCAATTCACATTGAAGAATATGACACAGAGGCAAGAGATACAAAGCTCGGACCCGAAGAGATTACAAGAGATATCCCGAATGTAGGTGAAGATGTTCTCAAGTATCTTGACGAGGACGGTATCATTCAGATCGGTTCTGAGGTTAAAGCAGGCGATATCCTTGTCGGTAAAGTAACTCCAAAGGGTGAAACAGAGCTTACAGCCGAGGAAAGACTCCTTCGTGCAATCTTCGGTGAAAAGGCAAGAGAAGTCAGAGATACATCTCTCCGTGTGCCTCACGGTGAATGCGGTACTGTTGTTGATGTTAAGGTGTTTACCCGTGCAGACAGCAGAAACGAACTCCAGCCCGGTGTAAACAAGGTTGTAAGAGTTTACCTTGCACTCAAGAGAAAAATCAGCGTAGGCGATAAGATGGCAGGTCGTCACGGTAACAAGGGTGTTATTTCAAGAATTCTCCCAATGGAAGATATGCCGTTCCTTCCTGACGGTACTCCGCTTGACATCGTACTTAACCCGTTGGGCGTACCTTCTCGTATGAACATCGGTCAGGTTCTTGAGGTTCACCTCGGTTATGCCGCAAAGGCACTTGGCTGGAAGATTATGACTCCTGTATTTGACGGCGCTCATGAGCAGGATATTTTCCAGTGTCTTAAAGACGCAGGTTACAGCGAGGACGGTAAGACATGGCTTGTTGACGGCCGTACAGGCGAGCGTTTCGATAACCCTGTAACAGTAGGTTATATGTACTACCTCAAGCTCCATCACCTTGTTGATGAAAAAATCCACGCAAGAAGCACAGGTCCTTACTCTCTCGTTACACAGCAGCCACTCGGCGGTAAAGCCCAGTTCGGCGGTCAGCGTTTCGGTGAGATGGAAGTTTGGGCACTTGAGGCTTACGGCGCTGCTTATACACTTCAGGAAATTCTTACAGTTAAGTCGGACGATGTTGTCGGCCGTGTTAAGACCTACGAGGCTATCGTTAAAGGTCAGAATATTCCTGCTCCGGGTATTCCTGAGTCATTCAGAGTTCTTATTAAGGAACTCCAGTCACTTTCACTTGATGTTCGTGTTCTTAACTCTGACGGTGAAGAGATTGACATTAAGCAGAAGTTTGATGAGGACGAGGATATTGTTGATGCAACAAATCCGGAATTTGAAGAAGACCATGTAATGACATCAATGGACGGCTACACTCTTGACGAGGGCGGCGAAGAAGGCAATATGTTTGACGATTCACTTGCCGATGTTGAAGAGGACAGCTACACATCGGATGATTTCAGCGATGACTTTGGCAGTGACGATATGTAAGGAGAAAATGCAATGATAGATAATAATGTTTTTGACTCAATTAAAATCGGACTTGCTTCTCCTGAGCAGATGAGAGAATGGTCTTACGGCGAAGTTAAAAAGCCCGAGACAATTAACTATCGTACTCTCAAGCCTGAAAGAGACGGCTTGTTCTGCGAACGCATTTTCGGACCGACAAAGGACTGGGAATGTCACTGCGGTAAATACAAGAGAATCCGTTTTAAGGGTAAAATCTGTGACCGTTGCGGTGTTGAAGTAACCCGTTCAAAGGTCAGAAGAGAGCGTATGGGACACATTGAGCTTGCCGCTCCCGTGTCGCACATTTGGTATTTCAAGGGAATTCCTTCAAGAATTGCCCTTATGCTTGATATTTCTCCCAAGCTTTTGGAGAATGTACTCTATTTCTCACAGTACATCGTAACAGATCCCGGCGACTGCCGTGACCTTGCAAAGTATCAGTGCCTTACCGAGGGTGAGTACAATGATATGCGTGAGAAGTATGAAAACGACTTTGAAGCAGGTATGGGTGCCGAGGCAATCAAAAAGCTCCTTGCCGAGATTGACCTTGATGCTCTTTCCGCTTCACTTAAAGAAGAACTCGAAACTGCATCGGGTCAGAAGAGAGTTAGACTCCTTAAAAGACTTGATGTTGTTGAAAGCTTCAGAATGTCGGGCAACCGTCCCGAGTGGATGATTCTCGATGTTGTTCCGGTAATTCCGCCGGATATCCGTCCTATGGTTCAGCTTGACGGCGGTCGTTTTGCAACAAGTGACCTTAACGACCTCTATCGCCGAGTTATCAACCGTAACAACAGACTTAAAAAGCTCCTTGAGCTTAACGCACCTGAAATCATCATCCGCAACGAGAAGAGAATGCTTCAGGAATCCGTTGATGCACTCATCGACAACGGCAGACGAGGCAGACCCGTTACAGGACCTAACAACCGTGCCCTCAAGTCACTTTCGGATATGCTTAAAGGTAAGCAGGGCCGTTTCCGTCAGAACCTTCTCGGTAAGCGTGTTGACTACTCAGGCCGTTCGGTTATCGTTGTAGGACCTGAACTCAAAATGTATCAGTGCGGTCTTCCTAAGGAAATGGCACTTGAACTCTTCAAGCCGTTCGTTATGAAACGCCTTGTTGAAACTAAAGCAGAGCAGAATATCAAATCAGCCAGAAAAGCTGTTGAGCGTGCAAAGGACAATGTTTGGGACGCACTTGAAGTTGTAATCAAGGGACACCCCGTTCTCCTCAACCGTGCTCCAACACTTCACCGTCTCGGTATTCAGGCATTTGAGCCTGTTCTTGTTGAAGGTCGTGCTCTTAAACTTCATCCGCTCGCTTGTACAGCATACAACGCTGACTTTGACGGCGACCAGATGGCTGTCCATGTACCTCTTTCGGCAGAGGCACAGGCAGAAGCAAGATTCCTTATGCTCGCAGCAGGCAACCTTCTCAAGCCTTCTGACGGTCAGCCGGTTACAGTTCCTACACAGGATATGATCCTCGGTTCTTACTACCTTACACTTGATAAGGACGGTGAGAGAGGCGAAGGAAAGGTATTCCGTGATGTTGATGAAGTTATGATGGCTTATCAGACAGGCGTTATTGAGCTTCACTCAAAAATCAAGGTTCGCCGTGAGCTTGAAATTGACGGAAAAATCGAATCCGGTATTGTAGACACAACAATCGGTAAGATTATCTTTAACAATCCTATTCCTCAGGATCTCGGCTTTATCGACAGAAGTATCCCTGAAAACAGATTTAAGTTTGAGGTTGACTTCCTCGTTGGTAAATCGGGTCTTAAGAAGATTATTGATAAATGTATCAAAATTCACGGTCCGGTAAGAACAAGCGTTGTTCTTGACCACATTAAGGCACAGGGCTATAAGTATTCTACAAAGGGTGCTATTACCGTTGCCGTTTGTGACGCAGTTATTCCTCCTCAGAAGAAGGCGATTATTGCCGAGGCAGAGAAGGAAGTTGATGTTATTCGTGATGAGTTTATGATGGGTCTTCGTTCAAACGAGGAGCGTTACGAAGAAGTTCTTCGTATCTGGGAAAAGGCTACTAACGATGTAACCGACGCCCTCCAGAAAAACCTTGACCGCTACAACCCGATCTTCATGATGGCTGATTCAGGTGCCCGTGGTAGTATGAGCCAGATCAGACAGCTTGCAGGTATGCGTGGTCTTATCGCCAATACATCAGGTAAAACAATCGAAATTCCTATCAGAGCTAACTACCGTGAAGGCCTTAACATCTTGGAGTACTTTATTTCATCTCGTGGTGCTCGTAAAGGTCTTGCCGATACAGCTCTTCGTACAGCCGACTCAGGTTACCTTACCCGCCGTCTTGTTGATGTATCACAGGAAGTTATTATCCGTGAAGAGGACTGCGGTACTACAGAAGGTCTTGAAATCTTTGACATCAAAGCAGGCGAATCAAATGTTATCGAAGGACTCCACGAGCGTCTTATCGGAAGATATCTCCTTGATGACTTCTGCGATTCTAACGGTAATGTTCTTGTTTCAAAGGATGTTATGATGGGCGACAAAGAGGCTGACATCATCGTTAATTCGGGTGTTGACCACATCAAGATTCGTTCGGTACTTGAATGTCGTGCAAAACACGGCGCTTGCCGTAAGTGCTACGGTTCTAACCTTGCCAACCGTCAGCCTGTTACTGTCGGTGAGGCTGTCGGTATTATTGCCGCTCAGTCAATCGGTGAGCCGGGTACACAGCTTACAATGAGAACATTCCATACCGGCG
>OGFF01001343.1_pt1 | contig 26865 bp, 29 predicted proteins | sample 1570751 | NCBI WGS metagenome assembly OGFF01 (sample SAMEA2581951, study PRJEB24529) | metagenome | biome: Human gut stool | place: China | collected 2011 | reverse complement strand
TTTATCTAGTACAGAAAGTTCTCCTACAAGGAGAACTTTCCTACTATATAAAAAACCTTTTTAAGCTAATGCAAGTTTATCAGCCCAAAAGGTTTATTATATAATAATTTATCTTACTTGATTTCAGGATTGTCTTTAAATATATCATCAACAATATCATTTTTATCATTAAACATTGTAACATATCCTTGTAAAGATTCTGCTTTTTGTTTTAAAATATCAACATCTGAATTAACATATATTTTAGCTTTCCCCTTACCATTTTTTGCTTCTTGCACTAAATTTGATACTGGCGAATTTCCGTCAAATGCTATAACTATTGACTTTCTTCTTTCAAAAATTTCATAATTAAAGCTTTTATATATTCCAAGCTCTTCAGTTTCAGGAGAAATACATATTCCAGATACATTTGCATCTAATAATCTATTTTTTACTTTTTCTGTTACATTTTTTGGAACTATTGCATTTATTTCTATCTCCTTATTTAATTCTTTTGATATATCTACTAATGCTTTTTCATATCCCTGCATTTTATGTCCAATAACAAAATATACATTATTACTATTTACATTTTCTACAAATTTCTTTAATGTTTTAAGTCCTTCTTCTGTTGCTTTTGTTTCTCTTCCTTTTGTATTAAAACTTCCTCCTGCAATTATAATAGGTACTTTATCTATTGGAAGATTCTTAATCTTTGTTGCTAATTCTTTTTCAGAATCTAATTTTGTATTAATTCTTAATTCATCTTGATTTTCCGTTTCTTTCATATATTTATCTTCTTCTTCAAGTATTGCTTCTTTTATTGTTCTGCCAGAAAGAAACTTATCAAATTTTTCACTTTTTTGCATAAAATATATATTATTCTTAGTTGTTATTTCATCTTCAACTTCTCTCATTTTAGCAAATTCATCATCTGAAAGTTCTAATAAATTTTGAAGTGCTAATTGTTCATCAAATGTGTCTGAGCCATACATTCCCCCACCATCAGTTCCTTGAACACATTTTATACCATTTTTCAAAAATATTTTTATAGGATGATTTTTTAAATCACTTAAATTATTAAGTCTTACATTTGATGTTAATTGAAATTCTATTACAACTCCTGTATCTTTCATTAACTTTAAAAGTTCTTTTCCAGATTCTGTATTCAAATCTTCTGAGTATAATCCATGACCAATTCTGCATCTTGGCATTTCTTGTTCTTTTTCTAATGATTCTTTCACACACATTATAGATTTTCTAACATTATTTCTTAAACTATCATTTTCCCCTGCATGTATTCTTATTGTAAAATCTTTATCTTCTTCATTAATATATCTTACAATTTCTTTTATTGCTGGTTGTAAATCTGATATATCATTTATTTCTTCTCCGATAAAATCACTTCCAACTACATATGGACTTTTTGCAACAGCTCTTAGTACATTAATATTTTCTCTTAAATAGGTATTACTAGTTTTTTGATCTTTAATAATTGTTAATGGAATTCTTCTGATTCCTATTAAAAATCTAATTTGTACTCCTGTTTCTTTTTCTATTAAAGGCATTATTGAATGTATTTCTTCTAACATTTTTATTGCTGGTTCTCCGTTTTTTGCTAAATCAGTATCTGTCATTTCTACATATTTTATTCCTTGCTTTTGGTACTCTCTAGCTATCCATAACAATTTATCTTGTCTTAATGTGTTATTTTTATATATGCTATTTGGCGTTTTATCTTTTAGCATTTGACATACATATTTTTTTATATCTATTTCTGGAATTTTGTTTATTAGTTCTTCTTTTAAATTTATTTTTTTCTGAGACTCAATTCCCTTCGCAAAAATATATCTATAAATATAACATTTCTCTAAATTAGTAAATACAGCTTGTCCATCTTTCATAATTGCCAAACTATTCCTTATTTTTTCAATATTATATTCTGCGTTCTCTAAATTATTTAATATAAAATCAGCAAAATTTATAAATGTATTGTCATCTATTTTTCTTATTTTATACTTTCCTTGTAATTTGCTATTTATAAATTGTTTTTCAACTTCCTCTCTTTGTTTATAAATCTTTTCTTCTTGATCTTTGCTAAGTTTTAAATTTAATTTTTTTATATAATATAATGGATATCTTATTTGATGTACTATTCCTAATGCAATTAAACAATCTGGAAATAAATTTGCATTCATATGTGTATGCAAATCTGTTCTGAATTTTGATTTTTTTAATATATATGTTTTTACGATTGTTTTTTCTATTGGCAAATTATAATTTTTTGTTTGTGACATAAATGTTTTGGTTATTGCTGGTATCTTTGCTTTTATTTCTATTCTGTCTTCATATATATTTGCAATCTTTATTCCACCTAGCCTAAATATATATACTTCTTCATTATCACTATTTATACTTGCAGGTATTTTTCCTATTATTATTTTCATATCTTTATTATTTTTTTGTATTTGAAGTCCACAAATTTTTGCTAAATTTGTTATTAGATTTCCTGTATTGTGATTTGGTGTTTCTAATATATATGTAATTTCATCAGCATCTGTTTTTTTTAAGTTAACAATAATATCTTTTTCTTTATCTAAATAAAATTTATTAATCATATTCTAATCCTTTCATAAAAAAGTATTAAAAAAAATTATATCATATTTTCTTTCATCTTGCAACGATTATGTAAAGTTTTTTACTGTTATATATATTATTCAAAAAATAAGAAAAGAATTCCAAAAAAATTCTTTTCTTATTTTTTCTTATCCTTAATATACGGATGTTATATGATACTCAACTTTTCCTGTTTTCACTTCTATATTTAAGAAATCAAACAGTTTTTTTAATGGTGCTTTATCTGTTAATTTTATTTTCTCCTCATATTCAACAACAATATACTGTTTTTCCTCTTTTTCTTCTTCAAAAACAAATGTTGTCATTGGCGAAATTTCGATTTTTTCACTAGAATAATAAATTTTTGTACTTTCATATTCATATTTTCTCCAAGAATTTGGTCCTTGGAAAAATACTAAACTATAAATAAAGTACTCTATTAGTAAATTAATAAATACAATTATTACAATGTTTCTTATTTTTTCTTTAACTTCACTCCCAAATATTTTTTTATTAAATCTTCTCTTTTCTTCATTACTGATTTTTGAATTATTAACTAAAAAATAAATAATTAACAAAACTAATACATCAATTACCGAAACAATTAATCCAATTACTACTGCTGCTACCATCGTTGTTTTCCTCCAATTTTCTAATTGTAAATGTTGAATATCAATTCCAAAACAGAATTGCTATAATATTATACACTTACATTTACATGTTGTCAATTGATATGAGAAATAATAAAACCAAAAAGAGAGCTCTCTGAATTTTACTTCTTTGAACTCTCTTCTTGGTTACAGCTTAGCTGTTAACAGGTGCATAGGTGTTATTAAACACCATGCCGTTGACAACCCACGAATCGTCAGGGTTAGGCTTACCGTCTTTGTTTGCAAAGACGATAAAGTCGCCATTGCCATGAGGAACGCCTTCACGGTTAGCCGTGAGAACTTCCCCCCAACTGGTAGAAACCTTAGTCTGTTCAATGGTTTGCTCTGCAAAGATCGTCTCTGCAGAGTCGTCCACGATGGTCACGATGTCAAAGACACCTGCAGGAATATTCTCCTGCGTAATGGGAGTGCCATCTGCCAGAGTGTAGGTCTTTGCCAGCTTTTCCAGAGTTACCGGCCATTCTTCACCAATAGTACCAATAAGCTTGACGCACTTGGATTCGTTGGTAGTGTAGTGGCAGTCTTCCAGGAAGTTGTAGATCTCGGTACCAACGGCAACCACCTCTGCCTTCATTGCATAGGACTTCTTCTTGTATTCAATCATAATGTTTTTCCTCTCCGCCCTTTATTATTGGGCTTTGTGACTTTCGTCAGTTGTTTTCAGCTATGGCCGTTTGCCATGCTACTATTTATTATAGCATATTTTATGTAAAATTGCAAATATACGAAAAAAAGCACATAGAATATATATCTATGTGTTTTCAATATTACATTTTTTTCTAATATCTATTATTTTCTCATTAATTTTATCTACATTAACACCTTCAAAATTTTGTTTATCAGAAATATCATATTTTTCCTTTATTTCTATAATTCTGTTAACACTTCTATCAATTCTATTTTCTTTTATTTTTCCAGATTCAACTAATTGAACTATATTGTTTAACACACGTTGTTCTTCATCTTTATTAAATCTAAATACAATAATATCATTTCCCGCTTCAAATGCTTTTCTTACCGCTAAATCTGGTCCATAAAATAATTTTATAGCTCTCATTTTTAGATCATCTGTAATTATTAATCTATTATATCTAAATTTTTTTCTTATATATTTACAAATAAATTTTCTTGACAATGATGCTGGATATATTCCGGTCACTTTAGGAATTAATAAATGTCCTACTAATATTGCATCTGCTCCATTCTGTATCGCTTGTGAGAATGGGTACACATCTTCATCTTCAATTTTTTTCATTGGAATATTTATTACTGGCAAAAAATAATGTGAATCTTGTTTAGTTGCACCATGACCTGGAAAATGTTTTACAACAGAAACAATATTATTTTTCTGTAATGCTTTCATCACGGCAATACCACACTCAGATACTTTTTCTTTGTCATAGCCAAAACTTCTATCTCCAATAACTTTTTGTTTTTCATATCTTCTTAAATCTAATACTGGTGCAAAATTCAAATTAAATCCAGATTTGTATAATAACTCTCCTGTTATTTCAGAAGCTTCTTTTACTAATTTTTCTCCACCAACATTTGCAATCACATTGGCAGAAGGTAAATTTTTCAACTCCTTTGGCATTCTATTTACTCTTCCACCTTCTTGGTCTATTGCTATAAATAATGGTATTTGATTATTTTTATTTAACTCTTTTAATTCTTTAATTAGTTTTAACATCTCTGAATATGTAGAAAAATTTTTTCTATATAAAATTACTCCACCAATTTTATAATTTATTATCATATTTTTAATTCGATCTGTTATGTAATTAGTATCCATACCAATCATAACCATTTGCCCTATTTTTTCTTTTAATGATAATTCTTTTGCTTTCATATTTATAACCCTTCATTAATGCAAATTATTTTCTTGAAAAATAAATATCTGCACTTGGATTAGCTAGTTTTATTCTCTTATCTTCAAGAAGTTTCATAATTGTTAAATTAAGCTTTGTACTAAATGTTAAGAATTTATCATAATCAACAATATTTGTATATAAGAATACTTTTATTATTATTGCTTCTGCTCCTATTTCTGTTACATTTATTTGAATTGTATTTTTATTTATTTCTTGCATACTTTCTAAAATATTTCTTATTGATTTCATTAATTCTTCTGTTTTTTCTGAACTTGTGTCTAATGGTAATCTTAGAGTCATTTCTATTCTTCTTGCATTTATTGTTGCACTATTTATTATTGCTTCTGATAATATTTTTGTATTTTGAATTGTAACTGTTGTATTTTCTACTGTTTTTATTTTTATACTTCTAAATTTAATATCAACAATCGTACCAGATATATCTCCAATAGTTACCCAGTCACCTATTTCAAATGGTTTTTCTGAGGCAATTGCCATTCCACTTAACAAATTACTTACTAATTCTTGAGCAGCTAATGCAATTACAACACTTCCTAAACCAAGACCTGTGATTATACCATTTAGATCATATCCAAATTCTGATATAATCATAAATCCAGCAACAATATAAATTAATACTTTTAAAAGTTTTGTCCCTGTTTGGATTAATTTTTGATTTTCTTGTAATTTCTCATTACCTTTTACTTTTTTCATTAATTTTGATGTTGGTGATATCATTCCAACCAATATTTTAGCAATACTTAATATAACTGCAACTCTTATTAATTTTATACAAAATGCCATTGCAGTTGCTGGTAATGCTAATATTATTAACGCTAAATATATTCCAAAACATAAAAATATACTTCTTAATCCTTTATATGTATCATTTTCTTTTAATACTTTTTTATCTTTTTCATTTACCTTCCAAATTTTTAATAATAATTTTGGAAGCCATATGCTTAATACAAAAAATATCACCAAAATTGCTATTGCTATAAATATATCTACTATATCTTTTGCTTTTATGCCTTCGATAAATGTTTTTATTGTTTCCATTTATTCCTCCATTCTTTTTAAGGAATTTGAACAAAGTGACATAGTTATCCTTTGTTCATGCCCAATTTATATTATTTTCTAAGTTCTGCACTACATTTTTTAGATACTGCATCAATTATTTTGTCCATTAATCCATTAATTTCTTCATCTGTTAATGTTTTTTTCATATCTGAAAATGTTAAAGAATATGCTATTGATTTTTTATCAATTCCAACTCCAACACCTGTATAGACATCAAATACTTCAATATTTGTAAGTAAACTTCCACCTGCTGATTTAATTACTTTTTCAATATCTTTTGATACTGATTTTTTATCAACTACAAGTGCTATATCTTTATTAATACTTGGGAATTTTGAAAATTCTTTATATTTCATCTTTCCTACTTTTTTTGTAAACAATTCATCTAAATTGATTTCAAGAACATATACATCATCTTTGGTTACACTTGGATGTATTTTTCCTATCATACCTATATTTGAACCATTTACATTTATCATTGCACTTTGACCTGGATGCATTTCTTTTGGCATCTCTTGTTTCATAAAACTATATCTTCCTGCATATCCAAGATAATCAAGTACTTCTTCTGCAATTCCTTTTATTACGTAAAAATCTACAGTTTTATTATTGTTTAATCCTGTTGAATATTTTCCAGACATTAATACACATAATTTTGTATCTTCTCCATATACTTCGCCTTTTTTATAGAATCCTTTTCCAATCTCAAATATTGATATATCTTTTTGTTCCCTTGCTTTGTTATACTCATATACTTTATACAATGATGGTATCATACTATATCTTAATGTATTTCTATCTTCTGTTATTGGATCTAATAATTTTAATGGTTCAAATTTATCTAATGTATATCCATTTACTTCTTTATCATTTATTAAAACATATGTTAATGTTTCTTTTAATCCTAATGCTATCATTTTATTTCTAATTTCTCTTTGTGTTTTATCATAGCTTCCTTTTCTCATTGGAACAATTGGCAATTTTCCTTCTATATTGTCAACTCCATATATACGGCTTACTTCTTCAATTAAGTCTTCTTTTATTGATATATCTAATCTTCTTGTTGGAACTTTTACTTTAATTGTTTCTCCATTTACTTTGTAAGTAAATCCTAATTTTCTAAATACATTTAATATTTCTTCATTAGGTATAACTGTTCCTAACACATCATTTATATTTTTAAATGTTATTTCAATTTCTTTTTCTTTATTATTTGTTTTGTCATATTCTACAGTTCCTGTTACAACTGTTCCTCCAGCATATTCTTCTAACAGTTTACAAGCTCTTTCAATTGCCATTGTTGTTCTTTCTGGGTCTAATCCTTTTTCAAATCTGTTGCTTGCTTCACTTCTTACTATTTTCTTTGATGTTTTTCTTACTTTTACTGAATCAAAGATTGCTGATTCTATTATGATATTTTTTGTATCTGGTTCTACTTCTGTTTCAAGTCCTCCCATAACTCCTGCAAGACCAACACCATGTGTAGCATCTGCAATTACTATATCTTCACTTGTTAATGTTCTTTCAACATTATCTAATGTTGTTAATTTTTCTCCATCTTCTGCCATTCTTACTACTAGTTTATTTCCTAATTTATCAGCATCATAGAAATGTAATGGTTGACCTAATTCTAACATTACATAATTACTAATATCTACAACATTGTTTATTGGTCTTATTCCAGATGCAATTAATCTATTTTTTATGAATATTGGACTTTCTTCTATTTTTACATTTTCTACTTTCTTTACTAATAATTTTGAACAATTTGCTGTTTTTACTTCTGTTTTAAATGTTTTGTTTATATCTTCCCCTAATTCTTTGTGTTTTAAATCAACATCTTTTACTTTTTTATCATAAATTGCTCCTACTTCATAAGCCATTCCTAAAATGCTTAATAAATCTCCTCTATTTGCTGTTAATTCAAAATCAATTACTCCATCATCCATTTGAAGATATTTTATTGGATCTCCACCAATTTCTGCATCTTCTCCTAATTCTGCTATTCCTTCTGAATCTTCTGGTTTTAAAAATTTATGTTCAATTCCTAATTCTGCTATTGAGCATAACATACCATTTGATTCTTTACCTCTTATCATTCCTTTTTTTATTGTTTTATCTGGCAATATTGCACCATCAAAAGCTACTATTACTTTTAATCCTGTTCTTGCATTTGGAGCACCACATACTATATCTAATACTTCTGTTCCAATATTTACTTTGCATAAATGTAAATGGTCTGAGTCTGGATGTGGCTCACATTCTGTAATTTGTCCTATAACTAATTTTGTCGCATTTATTAAGTTACTTGCTGAATCATATTCATTTCCAACTCTTGTCATATCTTCTGCTAATTGTTTTACATCTACATCTATATCTATATAGTCTTTTAAAAAGTTTGTACTTAGTTTCATTTTATATCCTCCTTTACGAATTATTCTTCGTCCTTTCTGTTAAATTGGCTTAGGAATCTAATATCATTTGCATATAAATATCTCATATCTGGTATTCCATATTTAAACATTGCTAATCTTTCAAGTCCTGTTCCAAATGCAAATCCACCATATTCTTCTGGATCATATCCATTCATTTTTAATACATTTGGATGTACTATTCCAGCTCCTAAAACTTCTATCCAGCCTGTTTGCTTACATAAACTACATCCTTTTCCACCACATTTGAAACAACTTACATCTACTTCATAAGATGGTTCTGTAAATGGGAAATAACTTGGTCTAAACCTTAATTCACAATTTTTTCCTATTAATTTCTTTACAAATATTTCAAGTGTTCCTTTTAAGTCTGCAAGTGATACATGTCTTTCTTTTTTATCTATTACAAGTCCTTCTACTTGCCCAAATTGATGTGAATGTGTCGCATCATCTTCTCTACGATATGTTTTTCCAGCACAAATCATTCTTATTGGTGTTTTTTCTGTATTTGCTAGCATTGTTCTTGCTTGAACAGCTGATGTTTGTGTTCTTAATAAATATTCATTTGTTATATAAAAACTGTCTTGCATATCTCTTGCGGGATGTCCTTTTGGTAAATTTAATCTCTCAAAACAGAATTCATCTGTTTCTAATTCTGGTCCTGAAATTACATCATATCCCATTGATACAAATAAATCTTCTATTTCTTCTATTACTCTATTTACAGGATGTTTACTTCCTCTTTGAATTTTGGTTGCTGGTAATGTTATATCTATTGTTTCTTTTTCTATTTTTTCTTCTAACATTTTTGATTTTATTTGTTCTTCAGCAATTGATAGTTTTTCTTCTATCTCTTTTCTTGCTTCATTTACTAATGCTCCTACTTTGGGTCTTTCTTCTGCTGTTAATGCTCCTAATCCTTTTAATAAATTTGATAATTCACTTTTCTTTCCTAAGAATTGTACTTTTAATTCTTGTAAATCTTGTGAATTTTTTATTTTTGATATTTTTTCTTCTGCTAATTTTTTAATTTCGTCAATTTTGCTTTGCATTTTTATTTCCTCCTTTTTATACAAAACGTAAATAGAGCCAATCTTCCTATTTTTTTAGGACGATTGGCTCTTTCGTGGTACCACCTAATTTTATTAATGGCTTACTTATGTATAATATTTCTCTATAAGCTCGCCTAATTAACCTCTTTATAGTTTTAACGGTTCTACCGCTTCTTTCTACTTGCTTTTTGCTTTGAAAAGAAGACCTCAAAAGTGAAATTTCAATATATTTAATATAAATGGCTCTCATCTTTACCATTCTCTCTGTAATATTTTACAATATATCTACTTTGCTTTTTCTATGGATTTTCTTTATAATCTTTGCATATTATATCATTATTTTTTGAAAATGTAAACTAAAAAAGTGATTTTATTTTATAAAATCACTTTTTTATATTAGAAACTTCTTCCGCCTCCACCATGAGATGTTCCACTACTTCCAGAATGTGTTGAGCTTCCACTACTTCCTCCACTAGATGAACTACTTTCCACTCTTCTTGTTTGTGAAACATGTTTGTCTAAAAACTGATCTGTTTGTTCCATCAATTTTAATGGTTTAGAAACATACTTACTAGCCTCTCTGTTTTTTTGTGGTTTTCTATGTGAACATACTCCGATAATTATAAAAATTGCTGTTGCTATTGAACTACATATTAAAGAGCTTTTTATAATCTTTGATGTAGATACTATTGTATCTCCACCATTTCTTCCCTTTTTAGCAAAATATGTTGCATATTTTATAAATTGTTCTGCACATCCAGAATAATCCTTTTTAGAAATTTTATCATATGTATAATCTAAAATAGCATCAATTCTTTTATCATTATATATCTCTATTGCTTTTCCAGTTGTTGAAATCCACATCTTTCTATTATCCATGTCAATTAAAAATAATAAACCATTTTTATTTACTCCAACACCAAAATCATTATAATCATAAAAATCATCTGCGTAGCCCATTGAACTATTTTTTGGATTTTCATCTATTGTAACAATAACCATATCCATATTATACCTTGAAATAAATTTTTTAATCATATTATAGATTTCTTTTTCTTTGGAATCTGGTATTAATTTTGCATAATCATATATCTTTAATGTATTATCAACACTTGGTGTTTTATCTTTTCCATATGAAGTTTGTGAATTATCTTCCAACACATTTATTTTTTCTGTATATCCATATGCATTATAGGCTTTTCCAAATCCAAGTATAATTATAAAAATTATGCATACTGTCAAAAATTTTAATTTTTTTCTCATTTACATCATTCCCCTCATTAAATTAAATATAAAAAATAAAATAAAACTAATTCCAAAAAATAGTATACCTTTTTTTATAATTTTTCCACTATCCATTGGCACTGTTCCTACAACTTTTTTTGTCTGTCCATTCATTGCAAATGTATACATTTTTTCTTTAAATTTTATATTTAACATCCATACTGGCAATAATGCATATTCAACTTCTCCATTATTAATATTTACATCACTATTATCAACAGTTACTGAATCATACCCTCTTATTGTAGATTTTAATTCATCTACCATTGTATTTTCCATCCTCTTTTTTGCTCTATCATATACTTCATCTTTATTTAAATCATATTTTTCTGCTAAGAAACCAGATAAATACGATCTATTAAATGGTTTAAATTCACTATAATTATATGGTTCTATTGAGTCCATTATTTCATCTTTGAATTTAGTTGAACCATCTACAGGCAAATCTTTTATCTCTAATTCTCCACCTCTTGTACATCTAAATGTTGATGTTTCTGTATAATCATAATTTCCAGAACTCCATCTTCTTATTTGAGTTGCCCTAGATTGTATATTTCCATTCATTTGACTATCATAAAGCCAAAATGGTATATATACACCTGTTATTTTTTCTATGTTTTTTTCATCATGAAAGTCAGATGGTGCAAACCATCTTTTCTTTACATTCTTTTTAAATTCTTCTACTGCTTCTTCTTTTGTTGTTTTAAATGGAATTAATTTATCTGGCTTAAACTCACCTTGAAGTCTATTTTTCATAATTGTAGTATTTCCACAATATACACAATGTGTTGCAACAGTATTAGCATCTGTAACAACTGTTGCACCACAATTAGGGCATGTATATTCATCTATTTCAAAATCTAAATTTTCCTTTGTTTCTTTTTCTTGTTGCTTTTCAAACTCCCCTATTTCATATGAATTACCACAATATTCACAATCCCATTTTTGCGTTGTTGGATTAAATTTTACATTTGCACCACAACTTGGACATTTGTTATCTACTGTAATCTTCATTTGTTTTTCTCCTTTAGTTTAACTTATTTCCACAATTTGGGCAAAACTTTGCACCATTTTCTACTTTTTTACCACAATTAGAGCAAAAAACTTTTTCAGGCTTTTTTTGTCCACAGTCTGGGCAGAAATTTCCTTTTACTTGTTTCTTGCAATTTGGACATTCCCACATATCTGATGTTGAACTATTATTGTTTACTGATGAATTACTTGTATTTTGCCAAGGAGCTGTAGTAGCACCTCCCATTACACCTCCTGATGCCATATTAGCCATTCCAATTCCCATAAATCCTGTTGTTGCGCCATTTGCATTATTAGCTGCATCTTTCATTGATTGAGCATATGCACCAACCATTGTTCCTTGTTGCATATATGCATTTGAACTTAATTCATAATTATTAATTTTTTCTTGTGATGCATCATCTAATGTTACTGATTCTATGTTAAATCCTTCTATTGAAATTCCTCTTCCTTTAATTCTATTATCAAAATTATCTTGAGCCATAATTTCTTTTATTTTAGCTTTTTGACTTGGTAATGCACGTACAGGAATTTTATTAACATATCCTAATTCATTTAATACTTTTTCAAATGAGTCCATTACTTCACTTCTCATTTGTTCTAATAATTGATCTTTTTTATATACTTCACTCATTCCTGCAATTTCACTCATAAATGTAGCTGGATTTGTTAATTTAAATGTATAGTTTCCAAAACATTTTATATTAACTGCTAATGGTAAAAGCTCTCCTGTCATTTGATTTGGAATTGCATGTGACCAATCATCATACATAACTGGTGTTGGTGTTCCAAATTTATTATTTATAATTTCTTTTATATTAAAGAAGAATACTGCTTGTTGCTTACTTGAAGCTCCATTATATGTGAATCTTTCCCACATTTCTTTAAACATTCCTTTAAATTCACCCTCAAACATTGATGGTGTAGATGATGTATCAAATTTATAATATCCTTCTTCTGCTGTTGCATCTATTACTTTTCCATTATCATATATAATAGCACATTGACCTTGTCCTACTATTATTGTACTTCCATTTGATATAACTCCATTTTTAGTTGTTTTTTTCATCATTAGTATATCATTTCCCATTTCTTCACATCTGATTGCTTCTTTCCATTGATCATGTAAAGTACTTCCTATTGCACTTACTGCTGCTTTTATTAATCCCATTTTTATTCCTCCTAATTTTATATTTATATATTTTTATTTTATCATTTGTATTCTTTTTTTGCAATGTATAATCCTTATTTTTCATTTTTAAAATTTTTTTTAGTTTTTTTGTTTTTTCTATTGACAAATATTCACAATTGTCTTATAATAATCATTGTCGTAAGACATAAGCCAGTTTATATTTATGCAGATGTGGCGGAACTGGCAGACGCACAGGACTTAAAATCCTGCGGTTGAATAAACCGTGCCGGTTCGATTCCGGCCATCTGCACCATAAAAAACTCAAGTAGCTCGTAAGATGTACTTGAGTTTTTTATTATCTTCAGAATTTATTGTAGTGTTACAATTATTTTAAACAATGTATTGCATTTTTATGTGAAATATAGTATAATATTACATTGTTTGTTGGTACAATGTACCTTGTTTTTTGTCTATGAAAGACAACTCACAAAGGAGAAAAAAATGATGAACGTAAAAATTTTTTCTAAATTTCTTAACATGAAAAATAAGAAAAAACTTAAAATTAAAGCTACAAAAAATATTGTTACATTTAAGTTTTGTTCTGCTGAAAGAGATTGGTCTAACCATTATAGAACTGAAATTTTTGCATTAGCTCATTCTTTACATATTAAAGCAATTGAAAGAAAAAATCTTATTGTTTTAAATTGTCCTGATAAATACATGGCTAAAACAATAAAAATGCACTTTATTCGGTAATTTCATAAACAAACAAGAGAAGCATTACTTTGCTTCTCTTTATTTTTTAAAATAATATATTATCACCATTTTTCTTTAGCCATTTATCGATTTCTATATAATTTGATATATATTTTTCAACTAAATTATAGAAATCATTATTATGATATTTATATTTTATATGACATAACTCATGAACTATAATTGCATCAACTTTATCCATTGGCAACATTATAAGTCTTGACGAAAAATATAAATTTCTTTTATTTGGCATACAACTTCCATATCTAGTAATTGCATCTCTTATTTTTACTTCATTATACTTAAGTCCTGTTATTTCAGCCCAATATGGTAATCTTTTAGCAATTAAAATCTCTGTATTGTTTTTCAATATTTTTTTTACGACTTTATCAACTGATCTTTTTATAACTTCTTGATCAATATTTTCTGGTACTATTATAATAAACCTTTTATTTTCTTCTTCAATTTTTACATTTATTTCTAAATTTTTAGTATATTCCCTAACAATATCAAACTCTTTTCCTTTATAAAAAATTTTTTCTTCATTTTCCCATTGTTTTACTGATTTTACTTCAGATGACATTATCTTTTTATATTTATTATACAATTCATCTTCTTCTAACTTTAAAATTCCCATCATTCTTTTATCAGATAATCTAGTTGGTTTAGTTATATTTAAAACATTTGCTTTAAAATACATTTTTATTGATTTTGAATTTTTATAATTTTTTATATTTATAGGTATTTCTATATCTTTTATTTTTATATATTTTTGTATCATTTTTATTCTACCTCTATCAAACCACCATAGTCAATTATATCCAGTCCATTAAAATCTATTATTTCTAAATTTCTTTCTTGAATAAATTTTCTTATTTTGTTTTCTGGATCAATTTTTTCTAGTTCTCCAAATACCATTATTTTATTACCGATTCGTGATATACATCCTCCTATAAAACCTTTTTTATTACTATATTTGTTTCCATTTAATAATTTTATATTTAATTCATTATTTAAATATAATGTTTCAATACCATGTTTTTGTAATATTTTGTTTAATCCTTTATCTGTTACAATTGCAGAATTCTCATCAATTACAGCTATTGAACAATTAGTATATCCCTGTGTAGTATTTACTAATTCAAAACCATTATCTATTAATTTTTGTTTTAAAATTTTATCCGTGTACTTCAAATTATGTATAGCAAAATTTCCTATTATACAAACATTATATTTTATATCTTGAGGATATTGCATTAGTACTTTTTCTTCCCCAAAAACTAAATTAGAAATATCTTTAAAATTTTGAGTAGGTTCTACAATAATTTCATCTTTAACTCTACATACAAAAATATCCACATGTGATGATATTTCTGAATACACATTTTTATTAGTTGGAATTTCTATAATTTCATATCCCATATCTTGGATTCTCTTTTTTTCTATTTTTCTCATTCTTTTATCAATAATTACTTTTTTATTTGTCATTACTATATTAGTGCTCCTTAATTATTCTGGTATTTCTAATGTAATCTTTCCTAGTTTACTACTTCTAAAATCATCTAAAATTAATTTAGAAGTCCTTTCGTCATCTACTCTTCCTCCAAGTATAGCCCCTCTTTTCTTACCTATCAACTGCATAATTTCATAAATATTTTCATTTTCTGCTTGTTCTTGATTTAAAATTTCATTTATTTGTTTTTCATCTAAAGAATATCTTTGTAATAAATTATTTCTATAATTTTCTAACATAAATTTGGTTAATGTATATGCTACTTCCGTTAGCTCTAATATATCATCTTTTATCGTTCCCGTTATTGCTAAATTCATTGCTACTTTTTCGTTTTCAAACTTTGGCCATAATACTCCTGGAGTATCTAACAATTCTATTTTTTCATTTATTCGTATCCATTGCTTTTGCTTTGTTACCCCAGGTTTATTTCCTACTTCTGCTGATGTTTTTTTGGCAATTCTATTTATAAATGATGATTTGCCTACATTTGGAATTCCAACAATCATTACTCTTATTTTTCTTCCAATACGTCCTTTATCCGCCATTTTTTGCATTTCATCTTCCATTATTTTTTGAATTTGTCTAGTTGTTTCATTTACACCTTTTCCCGTTAATGAATCTGCTAATACTACTTTTCGCTCTTTTTTATTAAAATATTCTATCCATTTTTCAGTTTTTGCATTATCAGCTAAGTCATATTTATTTAATATTATTATTTTCTTCTTATTTTGTGTTATTTGCCTTATATCAGGATTTTGACTTGAATTTGGAATTCTCGCATCAAGTATTTCTACTACTACGTCTATCATCTTCAAATCTTCTGTTATTTGTCTTCTAGTTTTTGCCATATGTCCTGGAAACCAGTTAAGGTTGATTTTGTGATAACTATTTTGATCTTTTTCTTTATTCATCTATGTTCACTCCTTTACTTGAATTTTACGTTTATTTTTCCATTTTGAAATATAATTATGCTATCTATATTTTTTAATAAAATATCTCTTGTTAAAGTATCGATTTTATTTCTTTTAAACTTTTTATTTATTTCTTCTATTACTAATTCAACTAGTTTATCTTTTCTAATTGAATGGCTTGTACATGATTCATTTCTAACATATGATGTACAATGATAATACTCATAATTCTTTACTCTTCTTAATGTAAAAGACTCTCCACAATCTGAACATTTTAAAAATCTATAAAATAAATCTTTTTCTTTATTGCTTCTTGCAGATTTATTTTTATTTAATATTTCTTGTACTTCATCAAACTCTTCTTTTGATATAATTGGCTCATGATTATTTTCAACTATTATCCATTCATCTTTATTGGTTGTAATTAATTTATGAGTACGATAACTTTCTACCTTCTTCTTCCCTTGAATTAAATCTCCTGTGTAAACTCTATTTTGAAGTATTACATTAATCATTTTTACATTCCACTTTTTGTCTACTTCTATATTGTTATTTTTTATTTTATATGAAGCAGGTGTTAAAACATTGTTACTATTTAATTCATTAGCTATCTCACTTGCTGTTTTCCCTTCTATTATATCATTAAAAATTTTAATAACATTCTTCGATGCTTCTTCATCTATTATTAATTTATGTTTATCTTTTGGATTTTTTAAATATCCATATGTAGCAGAAGTTCCAATAAACTCTCCATTTAATCTTTTAGTTAGCAATGCACTTTTTACTTTTTTAGATATGTCTTTTGCATAAGCATCGTTTAATAAATTCTTAAATGGAACAATAAGGTTGTCCATTGAATCTGGATTTTCAAAACTGTCTATATTTTCTATTACTGATATAAATCTAATATTTAAAGAAGGAAATATATTTTTAAAATACATATCCGCTTCAATATGACTTCTTGCAAATCTAGATAAATCTTTTACAATTATACAATTAATTTTCTTGTTTTTCATGTCTTGTAATAATCTTCTAAATCCTGGTCTATTAAAATTAGTACCGCTGTATCCATCATCAATATAATAATCTACTATTTGTAAATCATCTTTATTACTAATATATTGTTCTATTAATTCTCTTTGATTAACTATACTATTTGATTCTATATTTTCATTATCTTCTTTAGATAATCTTAAATATGCTGCTACATTATATTCCATTTAAACTCCTTAATCTTTATTTATATAAAAATCATCAATATATCCAAGTAAAAAATAACTAGTATAAAACAATTGACCATATAAGTTATCATTATTAAATTTTACTTTATTTAAATCAAACAAGCTTTTATCTATATTAATAAACCCATTCAAAGGAATTCTATTATTATTAGCAATTATATTATTACCATATTTTATAATATGATCATTAAATAACTTGTTAAATTTTTCTACATATTTTGATTCTCCTGTTACTGCTATTTTAGGTTGAAATAGTTTTAAAACCGTAAGCTTTTCATATTTTTTTGCTTCAATAAAATTTGAAACAAAATTATTTCCAAATACTATTGCATATATTTCTTTAAATAGTGAATGTATCATCGTTATTAAAGAAATATATGCTATACTGCTATCGGTTTCTGAACAAATAATTATTCTACACCTAAAACTACCATCTGGCAGTATCTCCATAAAATTTGAAAGTCCTCCAGTTGTTAAAATTGGATTATCTCCCATTTTCATTATAGGTTCACCTATTGTTATAGATAGTGAATATCCTACTTTTGAAATACTATATTTTTGTTTATAATCTTTTAATTTTTCTGATATCTTTTCTATATCAGCTTTTCTAACTTTTTCTTTTGTTTTTTCAATATTTTTAGAAGTTAAAGAAAATCCAAAATCTATATAACCACATAGATTATTTGGAATAGTACCAGATATTTCTGGAATATATATTTTATCCTCAATTTTTTTAATATTATTTTGATTTCTTAAGTATAAATTATTTAGTGTATTAGCATCTTTCACTCTGTCAGATGATGACGATACTCTATGATATATATACCCATCATTTGTTATATAAGGCGGGTTTGTTCCTTCTTCTACCTTTATAATATATAATTTTTTTGAATTTTTAAGATCAAATTTTTTTATATCAAAATGTGGTGTAGGTGAAATTCCATTACATATTATTGTATTAATTTTTAACTCTGTCCATATGTTACTGCATCCAACAATTTTTTTAGAATCGTTTACGCCTAATAAAATATACCCTCCAAATGAATTCGCAAATGCAGATATTTCTTTAGTTAATTGTGTATTCCTTATATTTTCTTCCTTAAACTCTATAAAAAAAGTTTCATCATCATCTATCGTATCTAAATATTTTTCTATATCTTTAAGACGTAATTTATCCCATATTTTATTGTTTATATTAATCATATATTCCTTCTTTCTAATTGTGTTATATTGTATTTTCTATACTAATACCCTAGTAGTCTACTGGAGCTATTTGCTCCAGATAGACATAGCACCTCGCAGCTTTTTATAGCTTCCAGGGAGTTGCCTTAATTAATTTCGACGCATCAAATTCTTTTGACTAGAAGCATTTTGTAATTTTTTCTTTAATGTTCCATCGCATAGTTCAAAATTTTCATTACGCCATTCAACTTTATTATATACAGATTCCTTAGGAACTTCCATTCCCAATAAAAATCTTTTCTGATTATATACAATTCCAAAATTCTGTGCGGCCGTATTTGGTTTTCTGTATATTCCTACCAATTGAGGCGAGCCTCCACACATAGTATCTTGAATATTATACAATGTATCTATAAAACAATGAAAAACATTTCTACTTGTGGATTTATTTATGCAAGATTGATATCTTTCATTATAATTTTTTTTGAACTCTTTCTTTCCAGATCCTAAAACATTCAAAATTCCAGATTTGATTGGAAACACTTTTTCTTCTTTACTCCATCCATATTTTCTATTCCACGTTAATAAATAATGATGAAAATTCGGATATTTATCAACCATAGTATCTCTTGATATATGTATAATTTGAATTAGATTATCACCGTACACATCAGGATATTTTGAAAATGAGTACTGAAGTTTTTCAAACACAATCTTATTCTTCTTAGAACACGTCATAGATTCGTCGAATAATACATCTGTATCTATCATATCTATTATTTGAGATAAAACTATTGACGGAAATAAAACATCTCCAGCATATCCAAATATCTCAGGATATTTTTTTGATGCAAATACTTTTTTCCCAAAGTCAAAATATTTTTTATTTCCCCAACTTATTCTGCTGTCAGAAACAATATAAGCAGACGATATACCATGTGTATCAATTGCAGCCCAAGAAGCTAAAAGCGTCATTAACTTTTCCTCCTTTCACAGTACTTTTAATATTTCTTCAAATTTTGTATAACCACTTTCAGCATTTATATGTTCACCATTTTTTATTATATGTTGCTCATTTGAAATAGCATCTGCAAATGATTTTTCAACTTCAAATTTCACATATGGATCATTATCTGAATAGTAGCAAATAATATCGTTACAATATTCTTTTATATCTTCAAAATTTTCAATAAACATTGGTTCATTAACTGCATCAAAATCTTTGTCTATCCCTAAATAATTATTAAATCCACAAACAAATATAAGTTTCTTTACTTTAATTTTATTTGTTATCAAATACTTACATACAAATATTGGTGCTATACTATGTGCAATTATTATAGTATTTTCATTTATTTTTAATTCATTTAATACTTTAGACCAATTTTCAAAATTTTGATTACCTACTCCAACTGGCATCTGTGGTACAACAACATCTTTATTATCTTTTTCTAATTCATTTTTTAGCCATGGAAACCAATTTCCGTCTTTTGATCCAAAACTACCATGTATTATTATATAATTATCCATTATTATCATCTCCAATTTTATCTCCCAATAATTTTATTTTTTCTGCATTGTTAAGTATATTTAGTTGATATTTCGCAATTTTACTTAAAATTTCAAATCTCTCTTCTTTGCTTTTCCCTTCTTTTATTAATTCAGCATTATGTGATTCTAAATTTGATAATACTGTTAATTCATTTATTGTAGCATAATCTCTAACATTTGAATTTTTAGCTAAATCAGGATTAAGTTCTCTCCATTTCTTAGCAGTTGTGTTAAATATGACTACATTTAAAATATCTGCTTCTTCAGCATATTTTAACCATTCTCTATTTTTATAAAAATCATTATCTGGCAATATGTAATTTTTAATTGCATCCGTATGTATTAAATAATTGTTTTTCGTTAATATTCTTTTTACATCCCACTCCCTGTTTTGATTTTCAATTTCTTTTAACCTTTCAAATTCTTTTATTAAATACAGTTTAAATACCGGACTAATTGCAGAAGCGAATTCGAAAGCTATATCTTTATGTGCATAAGTTCCTCCATACTTTCCTCGTTTTGAATATATACCAATTGCATTTGTTTTTTCACACCATTCAGTAACACTTAATGTAAATGTATGAAGTCCTGCACTTTTTCTAAACCCGTCGAATTCGACGGAATTAAAATTTGGATTATAAATAGACTCCCATGTTCCTAAAAATTCCAAAGTAATTCTATTTCTTAACCAGTTTCTTATAATGTCATCAGCTTTCGATTTTCCCTCTTTGTATTTACAAAAATTAGAAATACAAATATAATCATTATCATCTATGTTTGTAATATTTACTTTAATATTTTGAACTTCTATTATTTTATTTGACATATATTCACCTCCAATTTATCAAATTACGAAAGATAAAATTTTGAAAAAATGTTGATTTTTCAATGGTTTTGGCTAGTGTTTAGATAATTCGTACTTTCCCAGTTAATTCCGACTGATGGAAAACTTTTTGGACTATCATCTTTTTTCTTTTCTGCTCTAATTTTTCTTTTTTGATACATATCCATTTTAATCACTTCTTTCTATTTCATTTTAAAAAAATATTTAAAAAAGTACTTTCTAATTTCGCCCTTTAACTAGATGATATTATATCATAGTTTTGTCTTTTTATAAAGTCTAGTGCCTCAAAATATTTATCTTCACATTTAAATATTCCTTTAATGTTTCGATTTTCATCAATCACAATATCTTCTATCAATTCATCAATTAATAATTTATCTAATACCTTTACTTCTTTCAATTTTTTAACTTCTTCTAACCAAGCAATATTATCTAGACTCTTAAAACTTATCTGTTCAAGTTTTTTCTCTAACTTAATTTTTTCCTGTTTTAATTCTTTTATTTTTTTACTATACTCATCACTATACTCCCAATATTCATCTTCTGTTATCAAATTTTCTTTAAAATCATTTTTTACCGAATCCCTTAACATTATATATTTATTTTTTTAATTTTCGTTAGTTTCAATCTTTACCTTTAAAATTTCCACATCATAGCATATTTCCTTTTGTTCAAGAATTAGAGTAATTTTTTCATCAATATCTTTAACAACTTCTCTAAAATTATTTATTATTTTAATAATATTACTTTCCAATTCTTCTTTTTTATAAGAATGAGAAGTACAGTTTTTCTTTCTTACCCCTTGAATCAAATCACCGGTATATGTTCTATTTTTTTAATATTTCATCTACCTTTTTAGCATTCCATTTTTTGTTGTTTCAGTTGTATTATATTTAAAATTTTGACTTTCCATTTTATAAATCCTAGGAGTTGCAATTCCTAAATTATTTAATTCATCAACTGTTTCTTTTTTACTTTTGCCTGACAAAATCATATTAAATATTTTTTTTACTATTTTTTCATGCAATTCACATTTATTGATTATTATTCTTTATTTTGTATAAAAATAACATATCTTTTCTGTATACAAAAAATATTTGAACTAAAACTCATTATTAAAAATATTTCTACCTATTTCAAAAAAGTTCATTCCAAAATTTGAAATGAACTTTTTATTATTTACTTACCAACATTAAATATCAAATGCTTGTTGAAATCTTCATTTGAAATCGGATACATTTTTACACTTTTTAATATACTTGTACCATTAGATAATCTCATATATTTAAAAGCATCTGTAACTTTAATATATGCTATATCAGTTCCAACATCACCAATTTTCGAATTATATAAAATAGTGCCAGAAAAATTTAATTTTTTTATAAATTGCTTATCTTTATCATAAATCGCATTATATATATTGTCATTGCCAATCACAAGTAAACTCTTGTATTTTGACAAATCAAAATAATCCGTTTCAGACCATCCTTTATAACTTACATCTTTTCCGTCTTTTTCAATGTAATAGTCATCAATTCTATTTTCACTATTGAAAATAGAATCTTCTATTTTAATATTTTGATTTGTATAGTTAGTGAATTCCTTATTTACGATAGGATACACTTTTATATTATCCAAAAGTCCACTCTTTGTCGATAATCTTATATATTTAACATTTTCAGGTATTTTCAAAATCACAATATTTCCTTTTTCTAAGTCTATTGTGTTTGCAGCAACAGATATTTTTGACACATATTTCTTTTTGCTATCATACATTGCGCTATAAGAATTAACAGGAGTTATGCCTTCGTAGGCAATTGCGACTTTAGTATATCCTCCTACATCTATAAAATCTGTAGAATCCCATGAAGTATACTTTACTTCATCTCCATTAGTTGCATTAATATATGTATTTTTTATAATATTACCATTCGCAAATATATTCTCTCCCAAATTGTATTCATCTATTAATCCACTATTTATATCAAATTCAATAACATTATTAAAGTCCTCATTTAATATAGGATATATTCTTATGTGATTTATTACCGAACTTCTTTCCGAAACTCTTAAATATTTTTCATTTTTCTTAAGATTAAGCACTGAAATAGATACATTAACTTGACCTAATACATCATTAGTAACCTTGTTTTTTTTAATCCAAACTGTTCTTAATGTTTGCTTGTCCTCACTATATAGTGCATTGTATGAGCTTAGAAATGAACTATTATCACTCACAACCAAAACATTTTTACAATTTCCTACATACATATAATCAGATGCACTCCAACCATTATATTCCACTTCTCCCCCATTTTCAGAAGAAATATATGTATTACTTTTTAATTTTGCTAAATCAAACAAATTTTCTCCACTCTCTAGATTCTGCATGTTTTTCTCTATATCAGAAGCATTTCCTAATAAGGTTACCTCTCTATTTGCATCTACACTATAATATCTTTGAGTCTTTACTATTTTAACTAAATACTTATTTCCATCTTCTTTTAAAGCTGTTTCATCTTTTCCAAAAACATTAATTAAATTTTGATTTAATTTATCTACCTCTATTTTTAATAATTCATTATCTTGTGCTGTTTGAATTACTGCTAATTGAATTTTCTCTTTTTCAGAGCTTATTTCTGTAGCTTGCTTGGTTTCTGCAGTTTTCGATATTATTCCATCTTTACCTATTAAAACTTCAATAGTAATTCCTGAAATAATTAAAAGTATTATAATCGTAACTACAAGTGCTACTATAGTTATTCCCTTTTCTTTCATTTTTTCATTCCTCCTTGGTTGTTAGAGTTCAGTTTTATTATAACATACCAACTAAAAAATTTATAGAAATTTCACGAAACTTTTTCAAGTTTATTTTAAAAGATAAGTGAAAAAGTAAAAGCAATTCTTAAACTTAATTTTTAAAATTTTTTAAAAAAACTATTGATAAACGTTACTTATATGTTGTAAAAAAATATTCGTTAGCCAGTAAAGTTACTAACATGCAGATGTGGCAGAACTGGTAGACGCACAGGACTTATAAACCTTTGAATTTGGCTCCTACTATCTTCAACTTCTTCTGCAAGTAATTGAACAGAATATTTACTTTCTAACTTCTCCCCAAGTTGGGCAGAAGTTAAATCTGTTCTTTTGCCTTTATGTGTTAGGGCTTCCAATTTCATTTTATATGCAAATGCTTTTTCACTCGGTAATATTTCTTCTCTTTGTAAGTTACTATCTACCATTTTCTTTTATGCTATCACGCATATTAAACATATCTTCATTTTCAATGACTTTAAATGGGTGGTCTGGAAAATCATCAATGTCACTTATTCTAATATCAATAACTTTTTCCAACTTATCATTAGTTCTTTCTTCTTCTGTTGTAAAAAGGTCATCTAACTTTGGCAGTGGCATTTTTGGTATGTTCTTTGCCATCAGTAAGCACCTCCTTTGCAAAAGAAGAATATGCATTTGCTACCCTTCCACTTTTATCATAAGAAAATACACTTCCTCCTGATGAAGTAGATTCGGCAGTCTTAACTGCTCTTGGTATTTGTGTATTAAATAGTTTTAATATACTCCCATAATTGTCTTTTAATTGAGTTGCTATCTCTTTTGGAAGATTGGCCCTTGAATCAACTAATGTTAATAATGCTCCCTCTATTTTAAGGGTAGGATTTATTTGACGTCTAACTTTATTTATTATCTTAAATAAATCAGTCATACCTCTTAAAGCAAAGTATTCACTTTGAACTGGTATGATAACACTATTTGCACTAGCAAGAGCATTTATTGTAAGCATACCTAAACTTGGTTGACAGTCTAAAAGTATATAATCATAGACATCTTTAATACTAGATAAGCAATTCCTTAAAGTATATTCTCTACTCATTGCATAAGTTAATGAATTTTCTAATGCTGATAAAGAAAGATTAGATGGAATTAAATCCACATTTTCACTATGGTGTAATATACTTTCTTTTGTCTTAATTTCTTCATCATTCATAGATTGCTCCATTAAATCAGTTAAAGTATATTTCAATTCATTTTCATCATACCAACCTGCGTAAGTAGTTAAATTACTCTGAGGATCAATATCTACAACTAACATTCTTTTTCCTTGTTTAGCCAATGCTACACCAAGATTAAAGGTTGTTGTTGTTTTACCAACTCCTCCTTTCTGATTTGTGACTGCAATTACCTTACACTTACTTTCTTGCATATTCTCGCCTCCTTTCTTTTAATTTAGCCACCTTAATTTAATATGATGGCTATGTATTCCATTTCTGGCATAAAAAAAGAACTGACCATTTTTAATCAGTTCAAATATGTTTAATAAATTTTATTCAATTTTAAAATCAGTTCATCAATAGGTTCTGTATATTTTCCTTGTTGGATTATTATATTTCTAAACTCATTTAATGCATTTAATACAATTTTTACTTCATTATTATAGATTGGTAATTTAATCTTTTTTTTCATAATAATTCCCCCATTTCTTATATATAAATTATATCACTTCCATTTAAGGAATAAAAATGTGCAACCTACAAAACAATGGGGTTTAAATGTCGTAATCACCTCTCTAATTCCTAGTTTAAATAATATCAAAATTACTATATTTTGATCATTATTTTGTTAATTTAACCGTTTTTTGATAAAATCGTGCAAGATATAAAATCGAGAAAGTCCTTTATTTATAAGGGTTTGTTAGTGGGTTTAAATAAATCGTAATCAATCACGAAATGGGGACTTTTGAAAAACTTTTTTGACTATCATTATTTTTCTTTTCTGCTCTGATTTTTCTTTTTTGGTACATATCCATTTTAATCACTTCTTTCTATTCTATCATTTAAACAAATACTTAAAAGTATTTGTTTTTCGTTTTTAACTTGAAAGTATTATATCATATTTTTGTTTATTTATAAAGTCAAGGCCTCAAAATATTTATCTTCATATTTGAATATTACTTTTATATTACCATCTTCACTAACAACAATATCTTCAATTAACTCATCTATAAATAATCTATTTAGTTCATTTATTTTTTCTTTCTTTTTAAATATATTCATCCAATCAGTATCGTTATTTTTTATTGTTTCTTTTTCTTCTTCCTTTTTTGAATACAAATTAGAAATTATGCACAAAATAATTAAAACAATAATAAATAGTACTGATATTAATAATTCTTCAAACATTTCTTACTACTCCTCCAAATTCATTTATTTCCATCATTTTTTGATAAAAAAAGCAATACAAAAAAACTTTTAAAATCCTTTCGTACTGCTTAATCAATTATAAATTTCATATTTTTATTTAACTACATTGACATTATAGCCTCTAAAAGTCAACCGATATCTGCGTATAATTTCAACCGATTTCTGCTAGAATTTTTGTAGTGTTAAGGAAGTTTTTAAAATGTTATTTAAAGAAGCAATTACTTTAAGAATACTTGAATTATGTAACAAATATAATTACACTCCAAATAAACTTGCTGAATTATCTGCTATTGCGCCATCAACATTAAGAGCATTACTGGCAAACAATGTAGATAATCCAAGTTCTACAATTATCTTTAAAATATGTAAAACTTTAAAAATAGAACTTAAAGATTTTTATGACTCTCCATTATTTGATATGGAGAAATTGTAGTATTAAAATAAGAGGCTTGTAATAGCCTCTTTTATCGTTTTATCAGATATATTATTTTTCCTTAAT
>OGFF01001318.1_pt1 | contig 27259 bp, 26 predicted proteins | sample 1570751 | NCBI WGS metagenome assembly OGFF01 (sample SAMEA2581951, study PRJEB24529) | metagenome | biome: Human gut stool | place: China | collected 2011 | reverse complement strand
CCGTGCCTACGCCGCCCTGAATCTGGGCGGCCTCGTCGGTGATGATGTCGCCGTACAGATTGGGCAGGACGAACACCTGAAACCTGCTGCGGATCTCCGGGTTCACCAGATTGGCGGTCATAATGTCGATGTACCAGTCCTCGGCGGTGATCTCCGGATAGTCCGCAGCAACCTCATGGCAGATGCGGGTGAACATTCCGTCGGTCTTTTTCATAATGTTGGCCTTGGTGACGATGGCCACATTGGTTTTGCCGTTGGCCCGGGCAAAGTCAAAGGCGGCCTTGGCGATCCGGCGGGTACCGGCGTCTGTGGTGACCTTGAAATCCATGCTCAGCATACCGGGCACCTCAACGCCCCGGCTGCCCAGAGCGTATTCGCCCTCCGTATTCTCCCGGAAGAAGGTCCAGTCGATGCCCAGCTTCGGGACGGATACAGGCCGCACGTTGGCAAACAGGTCCAGCTCCCGCCGCATGGCTACATTGGCGCTTTCCAGCGTACCGCCCTTGGGGGTCTCTGTGGGGCCTTTCAGCAGCACGTCGCAGTCCTTGATGGAGGCCAGCACCTCGTCAGGAATGGCCTTTCCCTGGGCCGTGCGGTTTTCAATGGTCAACCCCTCGATGTCCCGCAGCTCCACCCGACCGACGGCAAGCTCTGCTGCCAGCAGCTTTTCCAACACCCGCCGGGCCTGGGCCATGAGGATGGGACCGATGCCGTCACCGGGGATCAGGCCGATGACGATGCGCTCCATACGGGAAAAGTCCTTGGCGGGGGAGCCTTGGGCCATACGCTCCTGCCGGTTTAACTGCTCAGTCAGTAAGGTGCGGAAATGTGCCGCCGCCTGCTCGATATATGTGTTCTGATCCATCAGTCATTGCCTTCTTTCGTGTAATTCAGCAGACCGCCTGCCCGGAGCATTGCCGCCTGCCGCTTGGTGAAGCTGCCGCAGACGGGGATTTCACGGTTTCCAGCGTGAAGCGTCATGGTGCCGCTGTCCAGGCCGGCGTCGATGCCGGTGAGGGTCAGGGTCTCGCCTTGGGTCAAGGCGTCATAGTCATTGGGATCAGCAAAGGTCAGGGGCAGGATCCCGGCGTTGATGAGGTTGGCGGCGTGGATGCGGGCGAAGCTCTTAGCGATGACCGCCCGGACGCCTAAGTATAGGGGCACCAGCGCCGCGTGCTCCCTTGAGGAGCCTTGTCCATAGTTGCTGCCGCCTACTAAAATGGTTTCCCCGGCTGCCTTGGCGTTTTTGGCGAACTCCTTGTCGCACACGGCGAAACAGAACTCCGACAGCTTGGGGATGTTGGAGCGGTAGGGGAGGATCTTAGAGCCTGCGGGCATGATGTGGTCGGTGGTGATGTTATCCCCTACCTTCAGGGTCAGCTTGGCGGTGATGGTGTCGCCCACCGGCTTGCCCTGGGGGAATTCCTTGATGTTGGGACCGCGGAGCACGTCCAGATGGGCTGCCTCCTCCGGGGAGGCGGGGGCCAGCACGGCGCTGTCGTCAATGAGGAAGTGGTCCGGCATCTCCACATGGAGGGCCTCCATCCCCGGGTCCCGGGGATCGGTGATCTCCCCGGTGAGGGCGGCGGCCACGGCGGTCTCCGGGGACACCAGATACACCTTGGCATCCGCCGTACCGCTGCGGCCCTCGAAGTTGCGGTTGAAGGTCCGCAGGCTCACACCACCGGAGTTGGGGGAGAAGCCCATACCGATACAGGGGCCGCAGGCACATTCCAGCAGCCGCGCACCGGAGACCAGAATATCCGACAGCGCGCCGCAGTTGGCCAGCATGGTCAGGACCTGCCGGGAGCCGGGGGACACGGACATACTGACAGAGGGGGACACGGTCCTGCCCTTCAGCATGGCGGCGGTTTTCAGCAGATCGTACAGGGAAGAATTGGTGCAGGAGCCGACGCAGACCTGATCCACCTTAACGCCCTTCAGACTGCGGACGGGCACCACCTTATCCGGCATGTGGGGGCAGGCGATCAGCGGTTCCAGCGTGTCCAGATCAATGTGGATAATCCGGTCATAGGCCGCATCGGGATCGGCGGAGAGGGGGGTGAAGTCGGCTTCCCGCCCCTGAGCCTTCAAAAAGGCGCGGGTCACTTCATCGGAGGGGAAGATGGAGGTGGTAGCCCCCAGTTCCGTACCCATATTGGTGATGGTGGCCCGCTCCGGAACGGATAACCCGGCGATGCCGGGACCACCCCATTCCATCACATGCCCCACGCCGCCCTTGACGGAGAGGAGCCGCAGGACCTCCAAGCTGATGTCCTTGGCGGTGACGAAGGGACGCAGCGCACCGGTCAGCTCGACCTTGATGACCTTGGGCATGGTAATGTAGTAGGCTCCGCCGCCCATAGCCACGGCTACGTCCATGCCCCCCGCGCCGAAGGCCAGCATCCCGATGCCGCCGCCGGTGGGGGTGTGACTGTCGGAGCCGATGAGGGTCTGCCCCGGTACGCCGAAGCGTTCCAGATGCACCTGATGGCAGATGCCGTTGCCGGGGCGGGAGAACCAGATGCCGTGCTTGGCGGCAACGGATTGGATGTACCGGTGATCGTCGGCGTTTTCAAAGCCGGATTGGAGAGTGTTGTGGTCGATATAGGCCACGGACCGCTTTGTTTTGACCCGGTCAATGCCCATAGACTCAAATTCCAGATAGGCCATGGTGCCGGTGGCATCCTGCGTCAGGGTCTGGTCAATGCGCAGGGCTACCTCAGCCCCCGGCTCCATGCTGCCGCTGACCAGATGGGCGGCGATCAGCTTTTCTGTCAATGTCTTTCCCATGATTCAGCCCTCCTTTTGGATGATGTCTGCCAGATTGGCCCGGGCGTTTTCCACATGGCGCAGGGACGCCTCCGCGGCCCGGTCCCCATCGTGGGCGGCAAGGGCCTCGTAGATGGCGGTGTGCTCCTCTAAGGCGTGGACCGCCCGGCTGTGGTGGGTGACGGAGGCCTTGCGGTACTTGATGATCTTCTTATGGAGGGAGATCAGCGTATCCGCATAGGGACGGCTGCCGCAGCTGTTGTAAAGCAATTCATGGAACCGGGAGTCCAGGTTTTTGACCTGATCGGAATTTTCGCCCGGCTCCTTTTCACTTTCAATGTAGAAGCGCTGCAGGTCCAGGACCTCCTTCATTTCACTCAGTACATCGTCAGTGATGCTGGCGGCGGCCCGCTTTGCGGCCAGACCCTCCAGCTGAAGGCGGATCTCGTAGATATCCAGCATATCCTGCCGGGAGATGCCGATGACCACCAGACCGTGTCCGGAGTCCTCCAAAATGCGCTCCTGCTCCAAGCGGCGGATGGCCTCCCGGATGGGGGTGCGGCTGACGCCCAGCTCGCCGGACAGCCGCAGCTCGCTCAGAATCTCGCCCTGAGGGTATTTACCGGACAGAATATCCCGTTCCAGCTTTTCAAAAACCTGATCGGCAATGGAAATGGGCTTATGATCTCTCATCATGGTGGGTTCCTCCTCAATGGCGGGGTTTCAGCACGCCGCCGGACAGTTCTGCGATTTTTTCTTCCAGTTCTTCATTGGAAAGGGCGGTGGTGCGGCCTCCGGCATACTGTTCGTCCACCCAGACTTTCAGCTTTTCCACCAGTGCGTCATGCTTGCTGAGCTGGTGGTCGCTGCGGAGCCGGTAGTTCTGGTTGATCCAGTAGGCGATGCCTGCCAGCCCGGAGGTTTTGCTGATGGCTACGGCGGCGGGCCGGTCCAGCAGCTTTTCCGTATTGAAAATGTTGTAGATCTCCTCGTCCTTCAAAAGCCCGTCAGCGTGGATGCCTGCACGGGTGACGTTGAAGTTCCGGCCCACAAAGGGCGTCATGGGGGGGATGTGATAGCCGATCTCGTGCTCGAAGTAGTCGGCGATCTCGGTGATGGCGGTGGGGTCCATGCCGTCCAGAGAGCCACGGAGAGAAGCGTATTCAAACACCATGGCCTCCAACGGCACATTGCCGGTGCGCTCACCGATGCCCAGCATGGAGCAGTTCACGCCGCTGGCACCGTACAGCCAGGCGGTGGCGGCGTTGGCAACGGCCTTGTAGAAGTCGTTATGACCGTGCCATTCCAGATATTCGCTCTCCACGCCGGAATAGTGCTGCAAACCGTAGATGATGCCGGGGACGCTGCGGGGCAGGGCCACCTCCGTGTAGGGGACACCGTAGCCCATGGTGTCGCAGGCCCGGATACGGACGGGGATCTTGGCCTGGTGGGAAAGCTCCATCAGTTCATTGACGAAGGGCACCACGAAGCCGTAAAAGTCCGCACGGGTGATGTCCTCCAGATGGCATCGGGGCATGACCCCGGCGTCAAAGGCGTCCTTCACCGTGGCCAGATAGTAGTCCAACGCCTGCCGGCGGGTCATCTGCATTTTCTTGAAGATGTGGTAGTCGCTGCAGGAAACCAGGATACCGGTCTCCTTGATGCCCAGGTCCTTCACCATCCGGAAGTCCTCCCGGGTGGCCCGGATCCAGGTGGTGATCTCCGGGAACCGCAGCCCCAGCGCCTGACAGCGCTCAATGGCCTCCCGGTCCCGCTTGCTGTAAATGAAAAACTCCGTCTGGCGGATCAGGCCGTAAGGCCCGCCCAGCTTGCTCAGCAGCTTGAACAGGTGCTCGATCTGCTCCGGCGTGTAGGGGTTCATGGACTGCTGACCATCCCGGAAGGAAGTGTCCGTGATCCAGATATCGGCAGGCATGGACATGGGCACCCGCCGGTGGTTGAAGGCCACCTTGGGGACCTCGTCATAGTTATATACGTCCCGGTACAGCACCGGGTCCTTCACATCCTGAAGGGAATAACGGTAGTCATTTTCCTCCAGCAGATTGGTTTTGGCGGATAATTCAAGCATGGCGGGCTCCTTTCCAGCGATACGCTTGCTGTATACTTGTATACATATATACACCCGTGGCGGAAACTTGTCTACCCCTCCGAACAAACTTCGTGCAGGATCACAAATGGGTCCCTTCATGACGGTCATTGAAAAGACAGATGTCCTCGATGTGCGGAGTTTTTGCGAAATGCACTGCATTTTCGCCAGAATTTCTGTGCAGTCCGCGCAGAGCGGGGAAAATTGACCGATTTCCCCCGTATCCGGAAAAATCCCTTGCAAACCGGGGCGAATAGTGCTATGATACCCTTTGTCAACAGGGGAGCTTGCGCAAGCAGGCTGAGAGTGGGATGTATTGCCCAGACCCGTAAACCTGATTTGGATAATGCCAACGTAGGGAGATACCGTCGCTGACACGCTCATGGAGCTCGTAATGCGGATATGTCTTTCAGGCATATCCGCGTTTTGTTTTCTATCCGGTCCTTTGTGCCGGACAGACAAGAGCGGTGCCCGCCGGGATTTCAAAAGATGCAGAGGTGTTCAATATGAAATGTGATCCCAAAGATCTGCTGCTGTATGCCGTCACCGACCGGCACTGGCTGAACGGACGGACGCTGGTGGACGTGGTCAAGGAGAGTCTGGATGGCGGCGTCACCATGATCCAGCTCCGGGAAAAGTCTCTGGATGAGGGCAAATTTCTGGAAGAAGCCAAGGAGCTGCAAGCCCTGTGCCGGGAGCGGCATGTTCCCTTTATCGTCAATGACAACGTGGACATCGCCAAGGCCATGGACGCCGACGGCGTTCATGTGGGGCAGGATGACATGGCGGCGCTGGATGTCCGGGCCAAGCTGGGACCGGACAAGCTCATCGGCGTCTCCGCCCACACGGTGGAGGAAGCCCTGCTGGCAGAGAAGCAGGGGGCGGATTATCTGGGCGTGGGAGCCGTGTTCCCCACCAGCTCCAAGAGCGATGTGGGGGAGATGTCCTACGAGACCCTGAAGGCTATCTGCAAGGCCGTGTCCATTCCTGTGGTGGCCATCGGCGGCATTTCCGGCGAGAACGTAGGCAAGCTGGCGGGCAGCGGCATCTGCGGCGTGGCGGTCATCAGTGCTATCTACGCTGCCAAGGACGTCAAAGCCGCCGCCGCTGATTTGAAAACCACCGTGGAAGAAATGCTGCGGGCATGATCCGGGGGGCCATTTTCGACTTAGATGGCGTTCTGCTGGACTCTATGGGTATCTGGGAAGATCTGGGCGCCCGGTATCTCCGGCGGCTGCACATCACCCCGGAGCCGGGACTGAATGAGGTCCTCTTTCCCATGAGCATGGAGCAGGGGGCAGCCTATCTGAAAGCGCATTACCCCCTTCAACAGAGCGAGGCGGAAATTTGCGGCGGCATTGCCCGGATGCTGAAGGACTACTATGCTCAGGAGGTCCCTGCCAAGCCCGGCGCGGCAGCGCTGCTGGAATTTCTGGCGGAACGGGGCATTTCCATGGCGGCGGCTACCTCCAGCCCGCAGGAGCACGTGACCGCCGCGTTGGATCGGCTGGGCCTGCTGCCCTACCTGAAAGCAGTTTTCACCACCAGCGAGGTGGGCGTCAGCAAGCATGAGCCAACGATCTACCATCTGGCGGCGGAAAGTTTGGGGACGGCCCCGGCGGAAACGCTGGTATTCGAGGATTCCCTATACGCTCTGAAAACCGCCAAGGCGGCGGGCTACCGTACCGTAGGCGTATTGGACGCCCACGGGGAAACGGATCAGGCGGGACTGAACCGGGCGGCGGAGGTCTATCTCACGTCCCTGACGGAGTTTCCCGGCCATTGGGTACATCTCAACAAGTAAATTCGGAACGCTCAGGGCCTTGCCCTGTGTTCAGGCGGTACATTGGGGGCACCACCTTGTATCGCTTTATAAAACTGTGCTGTAAAAGAGAAAGGAAGTATTCACATGAAAACAGCATTGACCATTGCTGGAAGCGATTCCAGCGGAGGCGCCGGTATTCAGGCGGATATGAAGACCATGACGGCCAACGGCGTTTACGCCATGAGCGCCGTCACGGCCCTGACCGCCCAGAACACCACCGGCGTCACAGATATTCTGGAGTCCACTCCTCATTTCCTGGGTGAGCAGCTGGACGCTATTTTTACCGATATTTTCCCCGATGCGGTGAAGATCGGCATGGTTTCCTCCGCCGACCTCATCGTGGTCATCGCGGAAAAGCTGAAGCAGTACAAGGCGGAGAACATCGTAGTGGACCCCGTGATGGTGGCCACCTCCGGGGCAAAGCTGCTGCGGGATGACGCGGTGGAGGCCCTGTGCCGGGAGCTGCTGCCGCTGGCGGCGGTCCTGACCCCCAACATCCCCGAGGCGGAGATCCTCTCCGGCATGACCATCACCGATGCCACCGGCATGGAGGCTGCCGCCAAGTACATCAGCGAGAAATACGGCTGCGCCGTGCTGTGCAAGGGCGGCCATAAGGTCAACGATGCCGATGATCTCCTGTGGCGGAACGGCTTCGGCAAGTGGTTCCACGGCAAGCGGATCGACAATCCCAACACCCACGGCACCGGCTGCACCCTCTCCAGCGCCATTGCCTCCAATCTGGCCAAGGGCTATGATCTGGACGAGTCCGTGGAGCGGGCCAAGGAATACATCTCCGGCGCGCTGGCGGCCATGCTGGATCTGGGTCATGGTTCCGGTCCCATGAATCACATGTTCGCTCTGAAAGGAGCGTTCACGGAATGATCACCTCTACGGTTGCGATCTTATTCGCCGTGGGGTACCTGCTGGCAACGGTCTGGCTGTGCCGGGGCTTCCGGCTGACGGCCCGGGACCTGTGTCTGGGCGGTATTGTCTGCGCCATGACGTTGGTGCTGGCCACGATCCGCATCCCCCTGCCCACCGGTTCCAACATCACCTGCGGTTCGTGGATCCCGCTGATGCTGCTGGCCCTGCTGTATGACTATCGGCTGTCCATGCTGAGCGGCTGGGTGTGCGGTATTCTGGCAATGATCCTGATCCCCGGCTGGCAGGCGGTCCACTGGGCGCAGATCTTTGTGCAGCAGTTGGTCTGCTTCTCCTGCCTGGGCTATGCCGGCGTGTTCGGCAGCGACAAGCGCTGGAAGGCCATCTGCGGCATGGCGCTGGCGGTGGCGATCCGCTGCTTCGGTCATGTGATCAGCGGTGTGATCTTCTATTCCCAGAACGCATGGGACGGCTGGGGCGCCTGGGGTTACAGTCTGGCCTTTAACCTGTCCTCCCGGCTTCCGGAGGGGATCTTGAGCATTTTGATCGTATCGGTGCTGCCGCTGACGCTTATGCGGCGGGCCATTGCCAGAAGGGAGGCAAAATGATGGGTACTGTTGATCGGCTTCTGAAAGCCACCGAGGATATCTGGGCCAGCTACCACGAAAAGCCCTTTGTGCAGGGATTGAAGTACGGCACGCTGGACCAGAAGAAATTCCGCAGCTATATCATTCAGGATTACTGGTATCTCATGGACTATACCAAGGTTTTTGCCATCGGCGTAGCCAAGAGCAAGAGCGTGGAGGTCATGAAACTCTTTGCCAAGTACATTCAGGCGATCCTGGACGGCGAGGTCAACGTTCACAACGGCTATATGGCCGATTTTGGGATCACCCAGGAGGAACTGGACCACACGCCTATCCAGCAGGATAACCGCTCTTACACCTCCTATATGCTCAGCGTTGCCTATCGGGGCGGTGAGGCGGAAATTCTGACGGCCATCTTCTCCTGTGCTTACAGCTATGAGGTCATCGCCCGCAAGATCGTGGAGGAGTGCCCCTCCGCTCCCGAGCACCCCATGTACGGGCGTTGGGTACGGGGCTACATCACTCCCCGCTACACAGGCAACAACGTGATCCTGAAGGATATGCTGGAGCGGCTGACCAAGGACTATACCGAGGAGCAGCTCCGCTATCTGGAGGGGATCTTTACGGCGTGTTCCCGCTATGAGGCATCCTTCTGGGATATGGCGGACCGCTTCGGAACGGAAGGCGGGGCGCAGGTATGAAAAAGACATCCACCTTCCAAAACGGACTGATCTGGTTCGGCGCAGGTGTTTCTCTGGCGGAGATCCTCACCGGCACCGCCTTTGCGCCTTTGGGTATGGCCAAGGGTCTGGCGGCGATCGTCATCGGTCACATCATCGGCTGCGCCATGATGCTTCTGGCGGGCCTCATCGGCGGCCGCACCGGCCGCAGCGCCATGGAGACCGTGAAAATGAGCTTTGGACAGAAGGGCGGCTTGCTGTTCGCCTTCCTGAACGTGCTTCAGCTGGTAGGCTGGACTGCCATCATGATCTATGACGGGGCCTTGGCTATCGGAGGTATTTTCAATCTTGGACATTGGGTCTGGTGTCTGGTCATCGGTGTCCTCATCATCCTGTGGATCGCTGTGGGTATTACAGATCTGGGTTGGATCAACAAGCTTACCATGGCGGCCCTGTTTCTTTTGACCTTAGTGCTGTGCAAGGTGATCTTCTTCTCCGGCAGCGCTATGGCGGCCTCCGGCGAGGCCATGACCTTCGGTGCGGCGGTGGAGCTGGCGGTGGCCATGCCTCTGAGCTGGCTGCCCCTCATCAGCGACTACACCCGCGAGGCGGAAAAACCTGTGCAGGCCACCTGGGTCAGCGTTCTGGTGTACGGGCTGGTGTCTTGCTGGATGTATGTCATCGGCATGGGCGCGGCGATCTTTACCGGGGAGTATGACATTGCCGTTATCATGGTGAAGGCCGGTCTCGGCATTGCCGCGCTGGTGATCCTGGTGTTCTCCACCGTCACCACCACCTTCCTGGATGCCTGGTCCGCCGGTATTTCTGCCGAGTCCCTCTCCAAGAAGCTGAACGGGAAAAAGACCGCCATTGCGGTGACGGTCATCGGCGCTGCGGGGGCCATTCTGTTCCCCATGGATGATATCACCGGCTTCCTGTATCTGATCGGCTCTGTGTTTGCCCCCATGATCGCGGTGCAGATCGCGGATCATTTCCTCCTCAAGCGGGATCGCTTTGCCGTGGCGGCGGACGGCCGGAATCTGGTGATCTGGCTGGTGGGCTTCATCGTCTATCGCTGGCTCATGGGCGTGGACACCCCGGTGGGCTACACTCTGCCGGATATGGTCCTGACCGTTCTCCTGTGCGTCCTTGCGGAAAAGCTGTGCGCCGGCAAAAAGAACGGCTGATCGGCTGACCGAATAACGAACAACCGGCGGATACGTGTATGCGTATCCGCCGGTTTTGCTGTGTGTGATTTGTAGGTTTTTCCCTTGCCCTCCGGCCGGTTCCGTGGTACACTTTCTTCCTGTACGAGCATTGACCGAAGGGAAAGGATAACCATGAATCAAAAAGAACTCAACGAGATCCGCCGGCGCTTCAAGCTGGATAAAAACAGCATTTCCAAGATTTTTGGCTGCTATGTCAACAGCAATAAGGAGATCATTTCCTGGATCGACGCCTCTATGGGCCTCATGCAGCAGGAGGAGCAGGAAATGTATCTGGGCCTTCTGAAAAAGGCCCTCTCCGGGGCCTTGGGCAAAAATCTGGTGGATATCACGTTTTCCACGGCGCAGGTAGCGGACAGTGACGAGCATCGCCTGCTGCAGACCATGCGGCAGACGGAACTGAAGGACCCTGCCTCCCGGGAGAATTTCTGCCGTCGGCTGATCGACGCGCTGAACATGGGAGAGACCAACTACCTGATCCTGCTGGCTGCGGACACCTACGATGTGCCCCACAAGAGCCGGGACGATGAATTTCAGGCGGACGCGGGGGACACGGTGTATCGCTACTTTGTCTGCGCCGTCTGCCCGGTAAAGGCCCCTACTCTGGAGCTGCGGTACGATCATGACCTGAACGAATTCCATCCCGGCTCCACCGGCCATATCGCGCTGGCCCCGGAGCTTGGCTTCCTGTACCCCGCCTTTGACAGCCGCGCCGCCAACATCTATGACCTGCTGTTCTACGCCAAGAACCCGGCGGAGCTGCATCAGGAGGTCATTGACGCGCTGTTCCGGGTGGAGCCGCCCATGTCTGCGGCAGAACAGAAGAACGTTTTTGATACAGCGCTGACGGAGGCTCTGGATGAGGCTTGCAGCTATGACGTGGTGCAGTCCGTCCATGAGCAGATCCGGGCGAAGATCGAGGACCACAAGGAAAGCCACGATCCGGAGCCGCTGGAGCTGACGGTTTCCGACGTGGGCTGCATACTGGCCAACAGCGGCGTGGACACCGAAAAGGTGGAAGCGTTCAAAGCGAACTGCGAAAAGCAGTACGGCGAAAACGCCGCACTGAATCCGATGAATATCATCGAGAGCCGCAAGTTTCAGGTCACCACCCCAGAGGTGAAGATCTCCATCGCCCCGGAAAACAGCTATCTCATCGAGACCCGGATCATCGACGGCCGCAAGTATCTCCTGATCCCCGCTGATGACGGCGTGGAGGTCAACGGCATCGGCGTGAACATCGCCGCCGATCAGCCGCAGGAATAAGCGCAATGCCTTTCCTACATGATAAAAGCCCCGCCGGATTCCGAAAGGAATCCGGCGGGGCTGTATTTATTCGGAACATATTACGGGCGGAAGGGAACTCAGCCCTCCTCCGCGATCTTGCGGCCCATGAGGACGCCCATGACGGAGGCCATCATCAAGCCGCGGGTCCAGCCGGAGCTGTCGCCCAGACAGTGAAGGCCCTGAAGGCTGGTGTTGAAATCCGTGTCCATCTTCACCCGGTTGGAGTAAAACTTCAGCTCGGGGGAATACAGCAGGGTCTCGTAGGCGGCGAAGCCGGGCACCACATAATCCATAGCCTGAATGAAGTTGATGATGTTGGTCATGGCCCGGTAGGGCATGGCGGCGGTAATGTCGCCGGCCACGGCGTCCGGCAGAGTGGGGCGGATGTTGGACTGGGCCAGCTCCTTCTGCCAGGTGCGCTTGCCGTCCAGAATGTCACCGAAGCGCTGCACCAGAATCTGGCCGTTGGCCAGCATGTTGGTCAGTTCGCCCACCTTCTGGGCGTAGGCAATGGGCTGGTTAAAGGGCACGGAGAAGTTGTGGGAGCAGAGGATAGACAGATTGGTGTTGTCGCTCTTCTTCTCCTTGTAGGAGTGGCCGTTGACCACCGCCAGGTTGTTGTCATAGTTTTCCTGACTGACAAAGCCGCCGGGGTTTTGGCAGAAGGTACGGACCTTGTTCTTGAAGGGCCGGGGATAGCCTACCAGCTTGGACTCGTACAGGACCCGGTTTACGGTCTCCATGACCTCATTGCGGACCTCCACACGGACACCGATATCCACAGTGCCGGGGGCGTGGGCGATGTTGTGCTCGGCGCAGAGCTTTTCCAGCCAGTCGGCGCCCCGGCGGCCGGTGGCCACCACGGTGTGCTTGGCGTAGATCTCCATGTCCACCTTGCCGTTGGACACGGAAACGCCCTTGCAGACGTCATTTTCCAGAATCAGGTTGCTGCACTCGTAGCCAAAGTACATCTCTACGCCGTGCTCCTGTAAGTACTTCTCGATGGCGTAGTAGATACCCTGAGCCTTTTCCGTGCCCATGTGGCGGATGGGGCAGTCCACCAGCTTCAAGCCTGCCTGAATGGCGTGCTTGCGGATCTCCTTGCGCTCCTCGTCATTACCGAGACCCTCAATGTGCTCGTCCGCACCGAAATCCAGATAGATCTGGTCAGCGTAATTGATGGTCTCCTGTGCCAGCTCCGGGGTGATGAGGGTGGGCAGATCGCCGCCTACCTCATAGCTGAGGGACAGCTTGCCGTCGGAAAACGCACCGGCGCCGGAGAAGCCGGTGGTGATGTGGCAGTAGGGCTTGCAGTTGACGCACTTCTTTGTCTTGTCCTTGGGGCAATGGCGGTTTTCTACCGCCTGACCCTTTTCCACCATGATGATCTTCTGCTTGCTGCCCTTTTTGACCATTTCCAGGGCGGTGAAGATGCCGGCAGGACCGGCGCCGATGATAACAACATCTGCGTTCATAATATCTCCTATCTCCTTATTTGGCTGACAATTCTACCTGATGGCGTACCAGCGTCATAGGCGGCACCGGACGGGGCAGCCTGAGCTTCAGCAGCATCTGGGGATTTCGGGGTTCTTCGATCACGGTCCCGGCCTCATCCCGCATTTCCGGGACCGTCATGGAAAAGGGACGCAGGTCCGGCCCTACCAGCTCCACCGTGCCACCGGTGCGGAACTTGTTCCGCAGGGAAATGACGGCGTTGCCGTCGGAGTCACATTCCGTGACCAGCGCCACCACCTGCCATTCCCGGATGTAGCGGGAATTTTCGTAGTACTGGCCGGGATAACCGTAGTAAAAGCCGGTGGCGTAGGGCCGGTGGCTGACGTGCTCCACCTCATCCCGCCACACCGGGTCGATGGGGCGGCCCGCGGCGGCATTGTCCAGACAGTGCCGGTAAGCGCCGGTGACGATGGCGGCATAATAGGCGGATTTGGCCCGGCCCTCGATCTTCAGACTGGACAGCCCAACATCCAGCAGGTCATCCAGATGGTCGATCATGCACATATCACGGGAATTTAAAATATAGCTGCCCTTTTCGTCCTCCTCAATGGGGAAATATTCGCCGGGGCGTTTTTCCTCCATCAGGGCGTAATGATAGCGGCAGGGCTGGGCGCAGGCGCCGCGGCTGGCATCCCGGCCCGTCATATAATTGCTCAGCAGACACCGCCCGGAATAGCTGACGCACATGGCCCCGTGAACAAAGGCCTCGATCTCCAGCTCTGCCGGGGTGTTCTCCCGGATGGTCCGAATTTCTTCAAGGCTCAGCTCCCGGGCTAAAATCACCCGGGAAGCGCCCAGATCATACCAGGCGTTGGCAGTGACATAGTTGGAAATGCTGGCCTGAGTGGAGATGTGGCGCTGGCAGTTGGGGGCATATTTCCCCGCCAGCGTAAAGGCACCCAGGTCCGCCACGATCACCGCATCCACACCGGCGTCATTCAGCCGTTCCAGATGCGCCGGCAGGCGGACGATCTCATCCCCCCGGGGCATGGTGTTGATGGTGCAGTGGACCCGTACATTGTGCGCATGGGCATAGGCCACTGCCGCCTTCAGCTCATCCGGGTCAAAGTTTCCGGCGAAGGCCCGCATACCGAAGTCCGTACCTGCCAGATATACAGCGTCCGCGCCGTAGAGCACGGCCATTTTCAGCCGTTCCATATCCCCTGCCGGAGCCAGCAGCTCCGGCAGCGTTCTCTGTTTATCCACCATAGGAGCTGCTCCCTACAAAGGCATTGTGCTCAGACAGTGTTTTGGAGAAGTGATGCTTCCCGTCGGTGCCCAATGCGTAGTAATAATAATCCGTGTCATTGGGATCCATAGCCGCTTTCAGAGCCGCGCTGCCGGGGTTGGCAATGGCCGTAGGCGGCAGTCCCTTATGGAGATACAGGTTGTAGGGGGTATCGACCGCCTTGTCCGCGTTGGTGATGGCGCCGGTGTGATCCGGCAGACCATAGAGCAGGGACGCGTCGATCTGCAGCAGTCCTGCGGTCTCGCCGGGCTTTTGCAGACGGTTATAGATGACGGAGGCGATATCCCGCTGATCCGTACCGTCCGTCTCCTTTTCAATGAGGGAGGCGATGATGACCACATCCTTCATGCTGTAACCCATGGATTTGGCCTTGGAGGAGGCGAACGCATCCTCGTCGATACGGTCAGCGAAGGCATCGATCAGCTTACCCAGAGCATTCTTGGCATTGTGATTCTTGTAGAACTCATAGGTGTCCGGGAACAGGTAGCCCTCCAGACGGCTGGGGTCTTCGGAATTGTTGTTGATGAAGCTGTAATCGTATGTGGCGGTCTTGGCGGCCTCCAGCAGATTTTCTTCCGTATTGACGCCCTTTTCCGCCAACAGACGGATGGTCTGCCGCACGGTATAGCCCTCGGGGATGGTGACGGTGACAGTCTCCGCCGTCAGGTTGCCGGAGGAGTTGTGCATGCCCAGGATCAGCGCCCGGTAATCCATCTCCGTATTCAGTGTATAGGTGCCGATGCCGATCTTTTTATCGGCATGGGAGATCCCGGCATAGAGCTTGAAAAACCACTTGTACTTGATGAGCCCCGCATCCTGAAGCTTATCCGCCACGGTGGACACGCTGTCCTCCGCCGTCACCTCCACCGAGGTCTCCCGCAGAGCACCCCGGTTGAAGGCGCAGAAATCCGAGCCCAGCATCCAGCCCACACCCGCCAGAATGGCGGAAGCCAGCAGGACAAAGATCAGGTAACCGACCAGCACCGCCAGCGAATTCCGTCTCCGCCGGCGGTGACGGCTTTTGCTGTGGTGAGCGGGTGTCGGCTCCCGCCGCGCCCCCTGTGCCTGCCGGACCTCCTGTGCGTCCCAGCTGGCAGTATCATCTCTTCTGTATTCAGACATTGGTTCCTCCTTGCTTTCCCGGTCCCCGGCAGGGAAGGGGAATACAATTTCCGGATTTTTGTCCGGTCCAAGCCCGGTTTCCGGTGACAGCGGCATAAGATAGCCTATCAAACAGAAAGCGGGGTAGTGGTATGTGCTGCAACAACAATGACAGCTCCTGGCTCTGGATCATTCTCGTTCTGATCGTGGTACTGGTATGCTGCGGCAGCGGATATAGCTGCGGAAACGGCTGTGTCCACAACGGCTGCGATTGCTGCTGAACCGGCGGGGACGCACCGCGTCCCGCTGGGGGGACAGGCATTACAGCAGCGACTTGACAGTCTTGTACACCTCGTTGTGGATGTCCTCCACGGTTCGGGGAGCATCGCCCTTGGCGCAGTGGATTACGGTCCAGCCGCAGTCCTTCACGATTTCACGGGCGGCCTCCCGGCAGCTTTTCAGATAAGCCTCGTCCTGCTCGTGAATGTCGGCATGGGTGCCGGTGGCGGCCTCCCGGCTGCGCATCATCTTCTCCGTGATCTCCGTGGGCATATCCAGATAGAGCACCAGATCCGGCTTCGGCAGGCCCAGCTTGCCGTATTCCAGCTCAAAGAGCCAGTTCAAAAAGACCGTCCGTTCCTCCGGCGGCAGTTTGGACGCCTGATGGACGGCGTTGGACGTGGTGTAGCGGTCCGCGATCACCAGCCCACCGGCTTCGTAGAAAGCGCCCCAGTCCTGCTTGTAGGAGGCATAGCGATCCATGGAAAACATCAGCGACGCTGCGTAGGCGTTCACATCGCCGGGGCGCCTGCCTAAATTGCCATCCAGATACTCCTGCACCATGGCGGCGGAGGGCTTGCCGTACCGGGGAAAAGTGATGTTTTTATAGGGGATGCTTTCCCGCTGTAAATGCTCGCACAGTAGCCGGGACTGGGTGGCTTTTCCGGAACCGTCGGTCCCTTCGAATACGATCAAACGTCCGTTCATTTCCGTTTTCCCTTCTCCTGCCGCACATGGACCAGAAACAGCGGCAGCTTCATCATCCGGCCGATGCGCTTCGGCTCCTTGCACAGGCGGTAGAACCATTCCAGGCCGTGGTCAGACCAGAACTTCGGGGCCCGCTCCACGGTGCCCGCGAACACGTCCAGACTGCCGCCGAGGCCGCACAGCAAATGGGCACCGGTGGCGGGGCCGTTCCGCGCCATCCACAGCTCCTGCTTGGGGGCCCCCAGACAGACGAACACGCAGTCCGCGCCGCTTTCCCGGATGGCTTCCACCACAGGGGCGTCCTCCTTGAAGTAGCCATCATGAGTTCCGGCGATCTTCAGACCAGGGTACTGCTTTTGCAGCCGCTCCGCCGCCAGGTCCGCCACACCGGGCTTGGCACCCAGCAGATAGAGGGATCTCCCGCGCTCGGCCATTTTTCCCATCAGCCCTGCGGCAAATTCGATGCCGGGGGTCTTTTCCTTCAGGGGCGTTCCCAGCATGGCCGCTCCCTTTACCACGCCGATGCCGTCCGGCAGAACCAGATCCGCACCGTTGACCGCCTGCATGGCCGCCGGATTTTCCCGGCAGACCTCCACGATCTCCGGATTCGGGGTCACTACATAGTGGCACCCCGGTTCCTCCAGCAGTGCCGCTCCGCGGGACACGGCTTCCGTCATGGTCAGATTATCAAAACCAACGCCTAATACGTCGATCCGCATATTTTTCACCTCAGTTATGGATTCCATACTCATACAGACTAAAGTATAGCACATACCTTTGCGAATGTCCACGAAAAAAGCGGAGCCAACAGGCTCCGCTTCCGAAAAAACACGCAGGGCTTATGCTTTTTTTCTGTCCGGCAGCTGTGCCAGTACCACCGCTGCCAGCATCAGGGCGCAGCCGAAATATTCCCGCCCGCTGAGGCGGTCTCCCAAGATCGCCGCACCGGAAATAGTAGCGAACACGGATTCCAGACTCAGCAGCAGAGAGATCACCGTGGGGTTGGAGCCTTTCTGAGCCAGAATTTGCAGCGTATAGCCCACGCCGCTGGAAAGGAGACCCGCATACAGAATGGCGCCCGCCGCCATGGTCAGGCCCACCCAGGTGGGATGCTCGAAAAGCAGGGAACCGATCAGGGAAAACGCTGTGACAAAGAAGAACTGACAGCAGGACAGCTCCACGCCGTCCACCACGGTGACAAAGTGATCCACCAGAAGGATCTGTGCTGTAAACACAAAGGCGCACAGCATCACGCAGAGGTCGCCGGGGGCGACGGTAAAGCTCTCCGTGATGCACAGGCAGTACAGTCCCGTCACTGCCAGCAGCACGCTGACCCACACCGCCTTGGGTACTCGCTTCTTCAGGAAAATGCCGAAAATGGGCACCAGCACGATGTAAAGGGCGGTGATGAAGCCCGCCTTGCCGGGAGAGGTGGTGTCCAGACCCTTTTGCTGAAGGAAGGAGGCCAGGCCCAGCGTCAGGCCGCACCAGAAGCCGCCCAGCAGAAGATCCTTCCGGGAGCGGGTGACGGAAGCAGCCTGCCCCTTCCGGCGGCGGCCAGCCCGCATGACGGCGCACAGCACCAGCAAAAACACAAAGGCGATCACCGACCGGGCGGCATTAAAGGCCAGCGGCGGGACATGTTCCGCGCCTACGCTCTGGGCTACAAAGGCGGTGCCCCAGATCAAAGCCGTCAGAACCGCATAGGCGGACGAACGCAGAGAACCCTGCTTCATATACTTGCTCCTCCCCACCGGATGTGGTATGATGATAAAAATTTCTCCCGCCGGTTTTGGACGGCAGGCAGCGTGGATCAACGCATCGAATCAGCCCTGCGCGAAGGTTGGCACAGAGACAGCGAATGTAGCGATTATAGTGGAAAACTGCCGCCGCCGCAAGAGGGGCTGGCCGACTTCTCCGAAGGCCGCAAAGGAAGTTCTGGAAACGCGGCTGTTTTTGTGGATTTTTACTGCTTTTCTGCGAAATTCTGCATATTTGATAAAGGAGGCCCTATGGCGAAGCTGACCCATGATTTCTTCAACGGCGACACCGTTGCCATCGCGCAGGCGCTGCTGGGAAAGTATCTGGTGCGGAACCGGAACGGCGAGCTGCTGGCGGGCCGCATTACGGAAACGGAGGCCTACGTGGGCCGGTACGACAAGGCCTGCCACGCCTATAACTACCGCCGTACGCCCCGGACGGAAACGCTGTTCATGGCTCCGGGCCATGCCTACATCTATTTCATCTACGGGATGTACCACTGTCTGAACTTCGTCACGGAGCCGGAGGGGGAACCTTCCGCCGTGCTGCTACGGGGACTGGAACCGGCGGCGGGGGCGGAGACCATGAAGCACCTGCGGTTCGGGGATGCGCCCATGAACGCCTACCGGCGGAAAAACTTTCTCAACGGTCCCGGCAAGGTCTGTAAGGCGCTGGACCTCACCACGGCCCAGAATAAGCTGGATCTGGAGGGGGACGTTCTGTTTCTCTGCGATTCCATGGCGGATGTGGGGCTGACGGACCCGGTGACCGGACCGGAGCACATCTGCGCCGGCCCACGGATCGGCGTGGACTATGCGGAGGAGGCCAAGGACTTCCCGTGGCGATTCTGGCTGGAAAAGGAGAACTGATATGTATTTATTTGATATGGACGGCACCCTCATTGATTCCAACGATGTCTGGAAGGACGTGGACAGGGAATTTCTGGCCCGGAGGGGTCTGCCCTACACAAAAGCCTATTACGAGGGGGTGGCCCACACCATTTTTCCCTTGGCGGCTAAGTTCACCAAGGAGTTCTGTAATCTGCCCGACAGCGAGGAAGACATCATGGCGGAGTGGATGGAACTGGCCAAGGACGCCTACGCCCATGTGACGGTGAAGCCCGGCGTCCGGGCGTTTTTAAAGCAGTGCAAGGCGGAGAACCGGCGGATGGCGTTGGTGACCTCCAGCGTGCCGGTGCACTGCCGCACCGCGATGGAAAAGCTGGATCTGATGAAGTACTTCGAATCCGTTACCTTTGCTCAGGAGTTGGGTATTGAGAAAAAGGACAAGCGCCTGTGGTTAGGGGTGGCGGAGCGGTACGGCGTGGAGCCGGAAACCTGTACCCTGTTTGACGACAGCCTTGCCGCCTGCAAGGGCGCCCGCAGCGCCAAAATGCGGGTCGTCGGTGTCTACGACAGCTTTTTCGCCGGGGACGAGAAGGAAATGCGCTCCTTCTGCGACGTGTATATCAAGAGCTTTGAGGAACTGCTCTGGAAGCCGGAGTGCCGAAAGGACTGACAAATAAAAAGGAACATAGCAAACATAGTAAAAGTCAGGCGTTGGTTTTCCAACGCCTGACTTGAGGCTGTCGATAAAGAGGTAGATTCTCCGCAACGGAAAGGAAGGGTGTGCGCGGGAAACCCAAGAAGGGTGTCCTGCGCCATTGAAATCCTTAGTTTTCAGAGTTTTTATAAAACTCTAAAAACTTGCTCAGCGGGGAGAAAAGACTTTTTCGACACGCTGAAGTCAGGCGTTGGTTTTCCAACGCCTGACTTTTTATGCGGTTCAGCTGCCCGAGCACCAGTGGGATACAATTTGCCATTCGTCCGTTCCCGGCACCAGGCGCAGGGTCAGGACTGCAATATTTCCGTTTTCAACAGATTTACGCAGATAAACGTAGTTTCCGACCTGTTCGCCGGATTCCGCTATAAAATAGAACATATTGAAATCTGAGGTATATGTATAGTAAGCGTCATATTCCTCCAGATAGCAGACGCCGGAGGTGTCCAGATTGCTCGTGGTGATGCCGCCCCAGCGGGTCAGCACCTCGTTGATGCTGGAAATCGTGTGCCGGTGGATGGGTACCGGCATATCCTCCATGCGCGCCACCTGCTTGAACGGCCAGTCATCCAGCTTTTTCAACGCCTCAAATTCCGCCTCGGTCGCCTGGCCGCTGTCCGGGAAATAGCGGATAAATTCCTCAAAATTCAGGTTCCTGACATTTTTATAATAGGAGGAAAAGAAGTAACTGAAGGGCTGGATGTGAAAGTCCACAATGTCACCGCTCTCATCCCGGACCGCAGGGTCCATAACGGCGTTGTAGGCGGCCAGCTCCTCTTGCGTCAGGGTGTGCCGGGGACTGTACTGCCCTGTCAGCGAGATCTCCACCACGGCCTGAAAGGTTTCCCAGCCATTGCCCCGGTCGGCCTCGTAGAATACTGGAACGAGGTACTGATATAGGCCCGAACCGAACAGCGACTGATGCTGCTCCACCGTGGCTGCCAGATGCACCTGCTCCCAGCCGTGAACGTTTCTGGCCCGGGCACTGTCCAGAGAACAGAGCCGCGGCTCGCCGTTTTTCTGCTCCACCGTGTAGGAGACCGTAAGATCCGCGGCGCGCCCGTCCACCTCCGCCCGGTAGGTGGAGGTCATCGTAGTCCGGGTGGATGCGCCGGCGGCGGGAAGGCTCTCCGTCGGCGTGAAGCTCTCCGCCATGAGGTACATCACCTGAGGCTCGATGAAGATGTAGGGATAGTCGCTGATGCCCAGATCCGTCCACAAAGTCCAGACCCGCCAGCAGCCGTTCCCATCGGCGGCGGGGTAGAAGTAGTAGCGCTCGTTTATGCCGTCCTGCCGCCGTTTCCAGATCTGCTTGGTATCGTCCAGCGGCTCGAAGCCCTGCTTCCGGGAAGTAATATATTCGTCCTCCAAGGTCTGGGTGAACCGGTCTACCGTAAGGATGGAGCCGGTATCATAGCCGGAATACCATTCCCAGTGACCGTGACTGCGATGGGCCGTGACGTCCGCCATGATCCATGCGCTGGTGGGGATGTAGAGATAGCCGCCGTCCACATCATAGCGGTGGACGGGATAGTTGCCGGGCTTGTCATTGGGGTTGTTGTAGTTGATCTGGTCGATCCAGTCCTCCACATACAGCGGCAGATCCAGCTTTCGGTCCGTCACATACCAGTCGTAAATGGCCTCCTCCATGGTGTTGTGATAGCCGAAGAAATCGCCGCCGTCATTGATGGAGTCGTCGCAGAGGATGTCGTAGCTGCCGTCATCGTGCCGCAGGGCCACTATTACATGACGATCATCTAACGAGAAGTATTCCTCGTCGTCATAATACTGTCCGCCCACCAGCGCCACCGAAGCCGTGTCCACATCCAGCTTTATCAGATAGTAATACTCCCATTCCTCCAACACGCCGTCGGGGGCCAGTCCGGCCACCTCTCCGCCCTTCGTCAGATATTCCAGCTTTCGATCCGTCACCGCGGCAGTATTGGGCTGGTCGCTGACAGTGCCGTCGGCGTTTTCCGTGTAATACCGGGCCTCCGTCTGGGACAGCATCACCTGCTGGACGTAGGCTTCTACGCTGGGCCACTGGCCGGTTTCCGTCCGGTCCGCCGGGGGATCTTCCGTTGGGGTGCCGCTCCCCTTGGGATTGGCGGCGCAGAGGGCGATCAGACCCACGCAGACCACGGCGCACACGGCGATGATCCACGGCTGGGGCCGTTTCCAGTTCAGCAGGTTCCGGATGCGTCCGCCGGTGTCGCCCTCGCCGAAGGCGAGGGGCATCCCCGCCACGATGCGGCGGCCGGTGGCAAGGCTCAGAAGGGAGGCGGAGTAGTCCGCCCGGATGTCCTCGCCCAATTCCCTTACCACTGCCTCGTCGCAGCTCATTTCCATGTCCTTCCCCGCCAAAATGAACGCCGCCCACACCAGCGGGTTGAACCAGTGGACGCACAGGGCCAGAAACGACAGGAGCTTCACCACATGATCCCGGCGGCGGAGGTGATACTGCTCATGCCGCAGGATGTAGCCTCGCTCCGTTTCCGTCAGGGTGGAGGGCAGGTAGATCTTGGGCCGGAACAGGCCCATGACGAAGGGGGAGGGGATGTAGTCTGCCAGATAGATGTTGTCCTCCAACCGCACGGCCCCCACCAGACGGCGGCGGAGCCGCAGCAGCGAGATCACGCTGTAAAGAAGCAGCAGGGCCATGCCGGTCAGCCACGTCAGGGTCAGGACCGCCACCGGGCCGCTGAGGGGTGAGGCTGGGGCAGCGGCAGGCTGAGTCACGCTGGGGGCGGTGCTGACGATGTTCTCGCCGGGTTCCGCCGGGAACGGCTCCTGGGGCAAAGGCGTCACCGTGGGGGCCATATTGCGGACGATGTCCGCCGGGACGTACTCCACCACGCTGGTAACGGCAGTCCGCTCCTGCGCTGGAGCGCCCAGCGCTCCCAGCAGGGACACGGCGGAGGTGACGGACACCGGACACAGCAGCCGGAACAGCACCACCGCCCACAGGGCGTAGGAAAAGACCTTGGGTGCCCGCCGCAGCAGCAGGCGGACTGCCAGTACCGCCAGAATCACCACGCTGGCGGTGAGGCTCATATTACAGACGATGGGAAACAGCCGGTGCATTACAAACTCGCCCATACGCTACCTCCTGTTCTGATCGATCAGCTTTTGCAGCTCCGCAATTTCGTCCTCTGTCAGCTTTTTTCGCCGGGTAAACGCCGTGATAAACGCGGGCAGGGAGCCGGAAAAACTTTCCTCCACGAATTGCTGGCTCTGGGCGGTGTCATAGTCCGCCCGGGACAGCCGGCTGGTGACGGTGCCGCCCTCGTTTTGGAAGATGCCCCGGTCACACAGCCGTTTCAGAACGGTGTAGGTGGTGGACTTTTTCCAACCAAGGGCCTCCTCCGCCAGTCGGACCAACTCCGTGGAGCCGACCGGCTCCCTGTCCCAGATGATCTCCGCGAACCGGGTCTCCACCGGTCCCATTTTCAAATCGCTCATAGGTTCACCTCCGAGGTTTACTACATGTAGACCTTCTACTTGCAGTCTACAATGTGTAAACCAAATTGTCAAGGGGCTTTCAAGGAAAAAACGCCGGGAGAGCGGCATGAAAAAGAAACTGTCCGTATGTTTCTGTACAAATGCAGAAGAATACTTGACAAAAGAGAGAAAAAGCAACATAATAGTACCAGTTTTGGGCAGCACAATGTTCTGTGACGACCGTTTGGCCGTCGCTTTTTTATGCGGCGGCGGGGAACTGGTTGCCGTTTGGACCGCTGCCCGGCTATGACGGATAATAAAAGGAGCCTGCGGGAAAATCGCAGACTCCGTGATGAAAGGATACCGACATGATCACAGTCAACAATGTAAGCATGAACTTCAGCGGCCAGACCCTGTTCAAGGACGTGGAGCTGAAGTTCGTTCCCGGCAACTGCTACGGCATCATCGGCGCCAACGGCGCTGGCAAGTCCACCTTCCTCCGCATCCTCTCCGGGGATCTGGAGCCCACCACCGGCGAGGTCATCATCCCCAAGGAAGAGCGGATGTCCATTCTGAAGCAGGACCATTTCCAGTATGACGCCTACACCGTGCTGGATACGGTGATGATGGGCAACCAGCGGCTCTACGACGTGATGAAGGAGAAGGACGCCCTCTATGAAAAAGAGGACTTCACCGACGAGGACGGCGTGAAGGCCAGCGAGCTGGAGGCTGAATTTGCCGAAATGGGCGGCTGGGAGGCCGAATCCGACGTGTCCCGGCTCATTCAGGGCCTTGGCCTCTCCAACGATATTCTGTACAGCGAAATGTCCAGCCTGACCGCCAAGGAAAAGGTGAAGGTGCTGCTGGCCCAGGCGCTGTTCGGCAAGCCGGACATCATCCTGCTGGACGAGCCCACCAACCATCTGGACATTCAGGCCATCGAGTGGCTGGAGGATTTCCTGATGGATTGCGAAAGCCTGATCCTTGTGGTGAGCCATGACCGTCACTTCCTGAACACCGTCTGCACCAACATCGTGGACGTGGACTACGGCCATATCAAGATGTATGTGGGCAACTATGAGTTCTGGTACGAGTCCAGCCAGATGGTCCAGCGGATGATGAAGGACCAGAACCGGAAAAACGAGGAAAAGATCAAGGAATTGCAGCTGTTCATCCAGCGCTTCTCCGCCAACAAATCCAAGAGCAAGCAGGCCACGGCCCGCCGTAAGCTGCTGGACAAGCTGACGGTAGAGGAAATGCCCGCCTCCTCCCGGCGGTATCCCTTCGTGGGCTTTACTATGGAGCGGGAGTGCGGCAAGGAGATCCTGGCGGTGGAGGGCATCTCCAAGACGCTGGACGGCCGCAAGGTGCTGGATAACGTGTCCTTCCGGGTGAACAAGGGAGACAAGATCGCCTTTGTAGGCGAGGATGAGATCGCCAAGACCACCCTGTTCAAGATCGTCATGGGCGAGATGGAGCCGGACGAGGGCACCTACAAGTGGGGCACCACCATTACCACCAGCTATTTCCCGCTGGATAACTCCGCTTTCTTCAACGACTGCGATTTGAATCTGGTGGATTGGCTGGCCCAGTTTACCCCCAAGATCCCGGAGGCCAACACCGAGTCCTTCAAGCGGGCCTTCCTGGGCCGTATGCTGTTCTCCGGCGACGATGTGTTCAAGCCGGTGAAGGTCCTCTCCGGCGGCGAGAAGGTCCGGTGTATGCTCTCCCGCATGATGCTCTACGGCTCCAACGTGCTGGTGCTGGATCAGCCCACCAACCATCTGGATCTGGAATCCATCACCGCCGTCAACAACGGCCTGATGGACTTTAAGGGCGTGGTGCTGTTTTCCAGCCATGACCACGAGTTCGTGCAGACCATCGCCAACCGCATTATGGTGCTGGAGGACGGCAAGCTGACCGACCGCCTTGGCACCTACGAGGACTATATCGCCTCGATGGCAAATACTGCTGAATGACCCAACCCGGGGACTGCTCAAAAGCAGTCCCCGTGATTTTTTACGAAAGCAATGACAAAACGAACCAGAAGATACCGTTTGCCGGCCTGCGATAAAAATGCGGTCCAGATCCTTTTAAATAACGGTGCCGGGCATAATACTGGCGAAAATTGAGAAAAACACAGATTTTACCGTTTTTATTTCCGCATAGCCGATCCTTTTCGTGTCAAACTATGCTTGCGATACCCAAGTGACCCACACATGTAAGAGATTGAAAAGGAGAAACTGCTATGTCCAGTAAGAACACCAACAAGATCAACGTTCCCGAGGCCCGCGCTGCTATGGATAAGTTTAAGATGGAAGCCGCCGCTGAGGTTGATGTGTAAAGGCCACAAAAGAAAATAACAACATACACAGCTGGAAACACTCATTTACATCAGAAACGTCTGCATTTGCGGACGTTTCTTTTGTTTTGCGTCCTTCAAAGCCCGTGCTTACAAAACCTATCTGACAGTAGGAGAAAAAACCAAATCAGGCGGAGCAGGCGAAGGCCGCACGGAACTGATCGGTAGATTTTTCCCCGCGGGGACGCCCGCACGAAAAATCGAGCCGTTGTAAAGGCGCTGGAACTGTACCGCAGGCGGGAGCGGTAAATGATCCGCGAGCATACGCCAAGGGGGAAGTCTATCCTTTCGCGGTGCAAATGCTTCTGCCGTGCTCCCCCTCTCACACTCTCCCCCTGAATTATTATACCAGCTGAAAGAGAAAAACTTCTCTGTTCTCTTTTCAGCCAGTAATGAGTTTTCAAGAGCGTTTGCCCTATCGGACTAAGAACGGTATTGTCCTAACAAGCAACGAATCGTGGGGCCACAATTCAGCTTGACAGGGGCCATGCCCCTATGACCCCCACTTAGAAAGGATGATTTTTTTGAAAAGAACACATGAAATGAAGATTCGCTTTACCAGAGAAGAGCTTGACACTCTGAACGGAAAAGCACGGAGAGCCGGTCTTTCCCGTGAGAGCTATTGCCGTCATATCCTGAACGGTGCGGAGGTCAAGGAGGCCCCGCCTGCCGATGTGCCCACGCTGATCCGTGAGGTCCGGCGTGTGGGCTGCAACATCGACCAGCTTTTGATGATCGCCCGCACGAAGAATTGGATGATCGCGAAGGATCTGGAAAAAGCGCTGGAACGCAGTCGGGCGGTGGAGAAGCTGATCGTGGACACCTACACCTCCCGCTGATTAGGCCCATATACGCGAAACACGTCGAAGATGTAGTGGCATCACAAAAGTTCACTGTAAAAAATGTAATACAACAGCGAAAGTTCGTTGCATATTTTGCGATACGGTGGTATATTATACTTGTAGTATGAGTTAGGAGGGGCGAGTATGTACCGAATCGCAATCGAGAAGTTATTGAAATGGAAAGAAAGCAAGCGGCGTAAGCCCTTGATCATCGAAGGCGCACGGCAGGTCGGGAAAACCTGGCTGATGAAGGAATTCGGAAGGCTCTATTATACCGACACCTTATATATCAACTTTGATTCCAATTCCAGAATGGCCGAGCTGTTTGCCTCCGATCTGGATACCGAGCGCTTGATCATGGGCTTGGAATTATATTCCGGACAGAAAATCGATCCCGATCATACGCTTCTGATTTTTGATGAGGTGCAGGAGGTGCCGAGAGCGCTCAGCTCTCTCAAGTACTTTTACGAAAACGCTCCCGAATATCACATTGTATGCGCGGGTTCTCTGCTGGGTATTGCCCTGCATGAAGGCACCTCTTTTCCAGTGGGAAAGGTGGACTTTCTGAAGCTGCACCCGCTCTCGTTCAAGGAATTTTTGATGGCCACCGGAAAGGAGCGTTTCGCGGAACTGCTCAACAAGTGGGATCATCAAATGATCACGAGCTTTAAGCAGACCTACATTGATGCGCTCAAGCAGTACTATTTTGTAGGCGGTATGCCGGAGGCAGTACAGAGCTTTGCGGAGAACAAGGATTTTAACGAGGCTCGTGAGATACAAAAGAGGATCCTTGCCGCTTATGAGCAGGACTTTTCCAAGCACGCGCCAAATGAGATCGTTCCCAAGATCCGCATGCTTTGGAACAGCATTCCTTCGCAGTTGGCAAGGGAAAACAAAAAGTTCGTCTATGGCCTCGTTCGAGAAGGCGCAAGAGCCAAGGATTATGAAACGGCGATTCTGTGGCTTTCCGATTGCGGACTGGTTCATAAGATCAGCCGTGTAAACGCTGGCGGAATTCCCCTGAAGGCCTATGAAGACTTAAAGGCATTCAAGCTATTCCTTGTGGATGTGGGAC
>OGFF01001314.1_pt1 | contig 27324 bp, 13 predicted proteins | sample 1570751 | NCBI WGS metagenome assembly OGFF01 (sample SAMEA2581951, study PRJEB24529) | metagenome | biome: Human gut stool | place: China | collected 2011 | reverse complement strand
CAAAGTCAAAATCATACTCTTGACCGGATTTCAATTGACCAGTAGCAAGCAGGGCATTGACCAGTAAGCAGTTCATCTTGTCTGCAGTATTGAAATCATAGGATTTGCCAGAAGCAGACTTATAGGTGATGCTCTTAAAAGTCAGTTCTTCGATAGCACGTAATATGGTGTCTGCGCTGCAAGTGCGAAGAGTTGGATGAAGAGACAAATGTTTCATCAGGTGAGTTGTAACATCCTCAATACATGAGCCACCACAAAGATATACGCACATCAGAGAGCGTAGAATCTCGCTATATTGATAACCAAACATAGTGCATCTCAATCCCAAGGTGGAATCTATGGTTTGAGCTAAAAGAGCATCAAATTGCTCCATAATCGAAAAAATTCCCCCAAAAGGAGTGAGTTTCTCTGATTTAATTTGTATCTTTGCCATGTCATATTAGAGTTTTGCTTGTCTTCTTTTCGCAACACTAAGGTAAGTGAAAATTCTGACATGGCAAAATCCTGGGCAACTTTTTGTTGCTCAGGCACTTATAAATAATGTTAAACTATAGTGTTGCGGAATTAAGGATTTATAGAATCTTATATTGTTATCTAAAAGTTTTTTATTATGAAACTAATTTTATGTTCTTCTGGTCGAATTTCCCGAAAAAGAAAGATAGTCAATTATCTCGGGAGCTTTCCATACATTGCGGTCTGTCCCAAGAATTTCGGAGTTCCTTACCAACACCTTCTTCAATCTGTACCACTCTGAGAAGAGTTTCTTGGTACCGGCATCAACACTTCTGCATTTGGAGTACATGAGAGGTATCAGTTCCACTCCATCCATAACATATTTGATGCAAGCCTTGGAAACGTCGGAACTGTTAAGCAGACAGAAACGAAACGTAAACCGAGAATTATTCCTTGCAAGAAGCCAGAAGACGTGCAGCTTCAAAAAACACATGTAGGCTCCAGATACTTGAATGGATCCATGTCCCAAAAAGGATAATCCATCAGGTCTGAAAGGCATCGCAACCAAGGCATAGTCGTACAAGTACTTCAAATCATATAGCCTGGTTTTATTGTCTTGAACCGTCTTTTTAAACTGGGAGAAGAAGTTGTTGTTGTTCTGACTCCATCTGTCCAGGAAAACTTTCAAGGCTTCCATTTTAACGTTGCACATAGGCTTACATCTTGACAGGAACATCTACCCCTTGCCAGTCGTCCACATCTGGTTTCATTCCGGAAGCATTGATGGCGTTAGGAACCGGAAGTTCCTTCAGTACAATCTCAACATTATATGGGTCTGCAGCATTCAAAATCTGTTCCGTGACATCGTAGTCAAAGGAAAACTTCTCTCCGTTGCAAAGAGTCGTATAAATGGTGAGAATATTCTTCACAGAAGTATTATCTACCCTTCCGAAGCAGGTCATATAGCCATTGATGGTAGCCTTATTGGTGTCTAGGCTGACAGCAAAAGGAACCATTACCGCTTCCGTGCTCTTTTTCCCACTCCATGCAAATATTCCGGAAGAGAGTCCGGAAATGGAAGCAGCAATGCCCGAAGCAACCTTTGTAGGATTCAACACCTTATTAATTATTATATGATAAGTGCAGTATTCCTTTCTGGGAGCAAACGATCTATGTATTTCCGTTTTCTCATCACCAGGAGAATCAACGTAGATTTTCTCATCAGATCTGTCGATGAAAAGATATTCCGGCTCAGAAAGGAAACGCTGGCTACCAACCTTCTTACTTACAGGAAGCTCAGAAACACTCAAACCTAACTTGTCTATGACCGTTGCCTCGCACGTTGTTATAAGGAGAGAGTCACGGTTATTGGCATTCTTCACGACGATGTTACGTATGTCAGAGTTGAATGTAATTGCATCATAACCCACTCTGGCAGAAATATTACATCTACCTTTCTCGTTACCGGCAAATTCCCTTTTGAGAACATTCTTGCCCGGGGTATCCGGAAAGAGATAGAGAAACATAGAAGCTGGACTTTCCTCATAGGCTTCTTCCCAAGTAAAGTAAACGATAAGTTCGTTGGGATGATTGTGGTCATAGCAAAGCTTGTCCTGCTCACAGGAAGAGAGAACCCAGCAAAGCAAAGCAGAGAAAACGGCAAGGGAAGTAATACGTCTTGCCCACACAAATTTATGATATGTTGTCATTGCATTCAGAGTTTGTTGATGTTGTTTTTTCCAAGAAGGCAGGAAAAGGAAATCTCCAGTTTGATGGGACCGAAATAATTCCTTTGTCGGGTGTATTGCCATACATAGTGGCTTCTGTCCTGTATGTAGGACTTGTATCTACCACCTCTGTATCCCAGACCAATACCTAGATCCAGGTTGAGTCTTTTGTCAACAGGAAAGGAATATCCATATTCAATACCTGCAGCATACGTTAAATCAGACATCTGCCCTTTCTTACCTCTAGGATTATAGTCATACATATAGCCTTGCGTGAAGACCCCGACGTGGTGACCGGAGAGAGGATTGATTTTCGATGCATATCCAAGATACTTACGTAGTTCGATTTCGCCGCCGTAGGATCTCCATTTACGGTAGTTAGACTTGGTATAGGTACTTGTCTTCCACCATGTGTACCAGTAAGTAGCTCCCAAGGAGTAACCATTACCCAGATATCTTTCGATTCCAATATTGGGAACAATCATCGCATCGTGGACAATATTTGTTTTGAGAATTGTCCGAGGAAACTTAACGTCCTTGGCAAGGCAACTGGAATCCTTGCTGACCTTTATATCATAAAAATCCGTTTGCGCATATCCTGCATTACCCAGGCTAATGGCAGCACAGAATGCTAGTAAATACTTTTTCACCTTCTTAAATATCATTTATATTATACTCAACTTTCGGAAGTCCTTTTCTTCCACTAAAATGTTATTTCTTAATCTTTTCAGAAACTTAATCGTCATGATGTTCACACTAACGTTTTCGTGCATTTTAATGCCTTCGATGTCACGCAAAACTGGTCTGCCATTCGTACTGCCAAAGATAAAGCATTCCTTACTCTTCCAACGCACCATATCAAAACGCTGAAAATGGGATTTGCCAATCTTATGTGAGGCTATCGTACTTCTGCGGATGCCACCTCTCTTAGGGTTGGCAACGTGCAATGCCCTTGTATGACGAGGAACACAACGACACTGAAAGAAAGTTCTCAACCTCTTTGCGTGTACGTTCTTGGCAATACAAAACGCATCGGCTGCATGGGTCTTGGTAATACCATTCTCTATGCGTGTGAGCTTGGTTACATAACCATAGGTCAGGTGAACCTTTTCAAACTCCAACCTCGCTCGCTCATAGACAGCCCAACGCATGATGTTCATAACCGCAGCATCACGTAAGGAACTCCCACGCTTGATTTTCAAAGTAAACTCGCCACGATGGTAAGCCTTATGGCAGGTCTCGCAAAGCGTTACGAGGTTACTTGGAGAATTGCCACCTGTCTTTCTGCTTTCCAAGTGGTGAACATTCAGAATAGGGTCTTTGCTCTTGCCCTTGCAATGAACACACCTATGCCCATCCCTTGCAAAAACATATTCCCTCACGTTCCAAAACCCCATCTGCTCACCTTGCTGGTACTCCTCACCCTTGATGTCGGGACTCTTGATTTTCTGAACGTCGAACTGGGCAACCTCGATTGTTGTCTTCGTGATTGGAAGCAACTTATGAGCCAAACGGATAACCTTCAAATGGCTTTCAACCTTTTGCTCAACACTGGGTGCTAGCCAATCATCTTTCTTCTTTCGGTTATCAAAACGAATTTTGCGATAACGTGTCTTGCGGTTTCGTCTTGTCCGTCTCTGCTCCCTGCGAATAGAAAGTAAGTTCACAACATCATTTCTTAACTCGACCTGCGCTGCAAGCAGCTCCTTCTTCTCAGAACCAGCCGAAACGCCAATATGCTTTGAGCCAGCATCAACGCCAAGGCTCACTTCCTGCGTGTAGGTGGTGCTCTCATAATCCAACTGAACGGTAAACGGAACACGGCTGACAACATGAGCCTTGCCGTGACGAAGAAAATAACCTATCCTCCCTCCACGCTCGCTTGGCATTAATGCCTTACCATCCTTGCTCCTTATGTAAATCATAAAAACAATTTAAATTAATAAATAAATCTCACCTCGAAAGGTGGTTGTGCGCCCATCGTCAATGTTATAGGATGGTTTCTTGTCCGCAGCACCGCAGCTTTCGCCACTTTTAACCACGAACCGCAGAGGTCAGGACTTGGACGGACATCCTGACGTGCCTATGCATTCATCCCTAACGTAGCTCCCTGACTCCATTCGGGGCTGAGACTAATCCGCTCCGGACGATTGAATGGATAATCGCTATAACCTAATCAAAGGCTTCCGAAACTTGAATATTATACTTTGCGATTATATTTCTATATACCACTGCAAAAGTACATAAAAAAACAGTAAGAGCCAAATAAATCAGTTAAAACCTTTTATTTTAACACTTTCAAAACCTTTCGAGAGCAAAGAAACAAAAAGCTAACAAACCAAAACAAATATTAATATTAAGTTAAATATAATAATATTCTTCATTTTAAGCTATGATAGTGTTAAAATAAAAAGTAGTGTTTTTGTAATTCATTTATTTCCGAAAAAAACCGTTACTTTGCAGTAGAATAAGAAATTAAACTTCATCACTATGGCAAAAAAGAAAATGTCCGAGGGACTTGAAAATGCCCTTCAAAAACTGGTTGACAGACTTGTCGAGCGCATGGAAGATGCGTCGCAAAGTCTGGAATGGAATAAACCTTGGATCCAGACCGGCGCAGGTTTCGGTCTTCCAAGAAACATCAGCGGTTCCCCTTATATGGGTATGAACGCTTTCCTTCTGAGTCTGCATACAGCAGAGAACGGTTATAAGATGCCAATCTATATGACTCACAAACAGGCAAAAAAAGAAAAAGTACATGTACTTCCTGGTTCAAAAAGCATTCCAGTCTTCAAATGGGGAATGACCATTAGAGACAAGGCAGGAAAGCTTGTTTCGGAAGAAGAATTTCGTCAGATGAGTGAGGAAAAGCAGAAGGAATATACGGTCATTCCTTATCTGAGACACTTCAACGAGTTTAACATAGACCAGACGAACTACAAGGAGAAGTACCCGGAAAAATACGAGAAACTGCTCTCCAACTTTGTTGATCCGGACAGAAACAAGGCCGATACCAACGGCATGTATAACAATGAAGCCCTTAACAAGGTCATCGAGGAAAAGGATGGTTGGATCTGCCCTATCGTTTTGGATCCTTCCGAGGGAGCTGCCTATAGTCCTGGATTCAACTCCATTCATATTCCACCGAAGGAGAACTATCGTCTCCATGAGGGCAATGCCGAGGAAACCTTCAAGGATGGACAGGAGTACTATTCAACTGCCCTTCATGAAATGGCCCACTCTACAGGTCACGAGTCAGTTCTGAAAAGAGACGGTATAGTCAAATTTGACGGATTCGGCAGTCCTTCCTATGCAAAGGAAGAGCTTGTAGCAGAGCTGACAGCAGCAATGGTATCAAGTACCCTTGGCTTCGACAAGCGCATTACTGAGAATAGTGCAGCTTATCTGAAAGGCTGGGCCGCTGCCCTTCGAAAGGAGCCTAAATACATCATTTCTGTCATGAGCGATGTCAACAAGGCCTCACGAATCGAATTGGAGCATATTGACAAGCAGCGCAAGGCACTGGGACAGAAATCCCTTCTTGAAGGAACGCTCGACGGCCTTGACGAGAAAGCAGATAACGAGAAACAGTTTGAAGCCATTCAGAATGGCGAAACTGAAAAAGAGCAAAACAACAACATAATGGACAAAAAGATATTTTATTCCAATCTCAATGCCAATTCAGATATAGAGTTAAAGGAAGATTCACAGCAGCTTGTTACCCTCTACGAGAATGGTGACAAGCAGGGGCTTTTTGATGCATTGAAACAAGCACAGAAAGAAGCAGGAGCCTATTGGGACCTTGCTACTCTTCAACGTACAACCGGAGAAAATGCAGAGATCATCGCAGAAGATGAGAAGCATATTGCAGTGAAGTACCCGGAATTTACCGACACATTCTTCATGTTCGAGAAGGTCACTGAGCAGCAGATTCTTGATAAGATTCGGCAGCAGGGACTTTCTGAGGATGACAGTGAAATAGCTCATCAAATTGGCAACGAGGCTGTCAAGAAGCAGTTTGACGGTATGCGAAGCCATACCCTTGAAATGCCAAACGGCACAGTTCTAGGCGTAGATTACGACCCTAGCACCAATGAAATGCTGGCTGGAGGCATAACCAACGCAGGTTTGGCACCAGAGCACCGTTCAGACTACAACCATTCCATCACCCTTGATGAGAATCTTCAAAACTTCTCCGAAGAACTCATGTCTATGGACGAATACCAGGTGCAGGAGGAAGACATCGAGGAGAAAGTTTCTGAAAGCCAAGAAGAGACTCAGGAAGACGTGCAGGATATTGACAAAAAAGAACTTATTGCCAAGGAATGGCCTATGTTTGACAATAAGCTCGAAATGCCTTCCGGTGATGTCCTCACGCCGGAATACGACCAGAAGAAGGACACCCTTAATGTTGCATATACAACCGAGGATGGAAAGCCGGAAATCTTCAGTACCAAGTACCGTCACGAAGTTAGTGCTATAGAGAATGAAAACGTCCTTTGGGAGAAATTTGCCGGAATGAAGCAATACCAGGCCAAGCAGGAGGAAAAGACCTCTAAGGATGGTCAGAAAGCCGAGGTTCCTCACGAGGATAGCCTCAGTGATACCAATGTCGTAGCCGAGGCAAAGCATATCGCCGCCACCGGAGTACCTATTGATAAGGCCGAGAAGATGGCAAAGGAGAAGTTCGAAGATATAAATCACGAGAATATGCATAAGGAAGAAGAAAGAAAGTCTGCCGAGCAGGAAAAGAAGGAAGCTCAGCAGAAGGAGCAGCAAAAGAAAAAAGAAGAAGAGCAGAATAAGGAGAATAAGAACAGCAATGTTGTCAGTTCTCACGCCGCCCTCCTGCTTGCCGCCCTCGTTTCTTCCAAGAACAACAACGGAGTATGGTTGAATCCAGGTTTCCGCAAGGATGCCCAGTTCTTGTTTGGCAACTCTCCTATTACTGGTTATAACGCCTTGATGATGAACCTACATAGCGAGCAGAATGGCTATCGCAGCAGCATCTACACCCAATATAATCCAGCAAAAGATAATGGGATGCCTATAAAAGAAGGAGAAAAGGCATTCTATCTTAGTTGGACCAATTGGAGATATGTAAAGGGAGCTGAGGACAAGCAGGGTATTTCCCCAAAGGAGTACCATGCCCTTGATTCAAAGGAAAAGAAGATGTACCAGCCACGTTCTGAGCGTAAGGTTATGAACGTGTGGAATATCGACCAGACCACATTTGCCGGAAAGGACTATGATGCTTATGTGAAGGTGATCAAGGAAAACGGAGACCAGGTGGAATCCCTCACCAACATTAAGGAAGAGAATATTGCACGAGCATATTCCGAAGCGGTGAAAAAGCATCCGGATTTTGTTGTTTTGCAGCTGGAAGACGATGTTTTCAAGGCATACAAGAAGGGAGCAGAGAAGATATCCAAGGTTACCGGAATACCAATGACCAAGGTAGATTACCTGGGCAAGAAGGTAAACAGCGTGGAGATTAGCAAGGATAAGCTCGACGGCTATCTGAGTAAAATCGTCAATTCCGGCAATCAGGTAGTTATCTGTGACAAGCCAGAATCACCAAGACTCATCAAGACTCTGACGAAACCGGAAGAAGTCTTGCAGAAAGCCAATTCCCTGGCAAAATCAGTAGCCAAGACTGAAGGACTGGATTATGATCGAGAAATGGTCGTGCGAGATGCACAGTATCTTCCTGGTGAAAAGAAGATCGTTGTCAGCGGAATGAGTGACCCAGGTATGGACGCTCGTAGTTCAGCCATTGCCAAGGCAAACGACATTTACCGAGTACTGGCAGCGATGACAGGAACCTCAGACCGTTTAGACCGAGGTGGACACGTCAACCTCACTCCTATCGATGATGTAAAGTACGAAAAACTTGTGAGGGAGTTGACCGCAGGTGTGTTTATGGCACGCCAAGGCTTACCGGCAACCTTCAGCAAGGAAAGTATGGAGCTTGTTCCATACTGGGAGAGAGAAATCAAAGAATCTCCTCGTATGGTGAGCATCATTGAAAAGGACGTGAACAATGCCGTAGAAGTTCTGGACAGACTTGAAAAGAACATCAAGCCAGACTACAAGAAAATAGTAGGTATGAAGGCTGAGAAGCAGATGCTCAACAAGTCAGACTATACCATCATCAAGAAGATTAACGAGTTTCCAAATATTGACACAAAGGAGATCGTCGTGGTGAAGGATACCGTCAACAAGAAGGCATCAGTTATTCTTCCGCAGGGAGCCTCTCTGGAAAAAGACAACGAAGTACCAGGAATGCGCAAGGATAGAATCAAGAACGCTCTCAGCAAGGAAGGCTTTGAGGTTGAGAAGTTCTATAATGCAGGTGGTCGCCTTGGCTTGAAACAGCCAAATAACTATTTCGCTGATAAGGAAATATCCGTAGTCCGTCTTCACCAATATGAATTGATTAGTAATGAGAAGGTTGACCTCTCTGATCTTAAGAAAGAGGTGAAGTTCAAGATCAAGGATTTCCAGGTGTTGCCAGACAAGGATTTGGGCAGATACTTCTTTCATATTCAGGCAGAAGGTGAAAAGGCTTTCGACATCGTGCCAGAAAAGAAATATGTCAATTCCTTCTTTAAGGCAATCAAATCCCCAGATCCCGAGGATAAGAGCAAGATGATAAAGGCTCTGTCTGAACAGTTCTACAAGTTAGGTAAAGCCCATCCGGAAATGATCGTTGACCTGGTCAGTCCACGAAAGGTTGATGTTGACATGAGCAGAATCAGTTCTTCCCATATCTACAAGAGCCAGGAGGATCCTAAAATCAAGTATATCAAGGCGGTTATCGATGGACAGGAACATGTAAAGGTAATCCCTGCTGACCAATACAACAAGCTGTTTGCAGCAGAGGATAAGCCAGCATACGCCAAGGCTCTGGCTGCGGTGACGTTCGAGTCACTCTTGAAGAAAGGCAATACAGAAAGTGTTGACAACTCTCAGAAAGATACGAACGAAAAAAACGTGTCCAAAGCGACACCCATCGAGCAGTCCGCAGTGAATAAGACTGTTGGACAGCAAGAAGATAACGAACATCATCAATCTATGAAGTTCGGTCGTAGATAAATATTCTGTAACATAAGGGTAGGAGAAGCTCTCTCCTACCCTTTAAAAAGGAAAACAATGAGTCAAACCAAGCAAGAGTTTATTGATAAATACAAGGAAATTGCCATCCAGCAGCAGCTAAAGTATGGCATTCCTGCATCCATCACGCTCTCTCAAGCCATCTTGGAGAGTGGTTATGGAACATCGGCACAGGCGAAAGAACGCAATAACTTCTTTGGTATTCAAGCTGGTGATAGTTGGAAGGGAGAAACTATTAAATACATAGATAACGGAGATAAACATCCTTTCCGTAAATATTCAAGTCCTGAACAGTGCTTTGAAGACCACTCTAAGATTTTGACAGTCAATAATGGAATGGTCGCACAGGCCTGCAAAAAAATCTCCGCAACAGATTATCAAGGTTGGGCAAAGGCTCTAGCTTACAGTCCATACCACGAGTCTAACCCTAAGAAATATCAGCAAAGCCTTCTAAGAGAAATTAGTGATTATAATCTCCACTCCATTGACCTGGAAGCAGAAAATCGTAGAAAGAACGGAGAAGTAGCAAAGCAAGTTGACACCAGACACGTCCTTCAGCCAATGTCCGGTAACTTTGCCATGCCAATTGATTTTTCAAAGGATATTGAAGTTTCAAGTGAATTTGGAATGCGCAAACATCCTACCAAAGGCAAGATGATGCACCATAATGGAATAGATATATCAACTAAGGATCAACATCTTCCTGTCTTTGCTACAGAAGACAAAGGTAAGGTAGTGAAAGTAGGCTATCAAGAAAAAGGTGCCGGAAACTATGTTACAGTAGAATATAACCGTCCTGACGGAAATAAATTCCGAACAACATATATGCACCTCAGTGAGGTAAAAGTCAAGGAAGATGATATTGTTAATGCAAACCAGCAACTTGGAGTAACAGGTTCAACAGGAGCTAGTACTGGTGTACACTTACACTTTGAAGTTCGTGAGTTTGATGGAAAATCGTTCAAGGCAGTTTCCCCGGTCAACTATCTTGCAGAGTTGCAGCTTCGTTCCGGCGAGCCATGTTCTTTGGATAAAGGCGGTAAGGATTATCTTGCCGAAGCCAAAAGTAATATGGTCATTGGACAAAGTCCTACTCCGGAGAGTAATCTTCTGGCAGACAAGACAAACTCCAATGACCCTACCAAGTGGCTGGCAAAGCTGATGGAGCAAAATGGAGAGATGCCTGGTGATAAACAGGACATGATTACTTCTCTTATAAGTATGTATTTTACAAAAGCATTATGTCTTGTGGCAGGTTTGACACAAAGTGAAATAGAAGAAAATCTCAAAAAAGAGCAGGAACAGCAACAAGCTGCAGAAAACTCTTCACAGACCACAGGTAAGAAGGATGAGACCGTCAACGCAAAAGATATGAAGCAGGCGGCAAGTAATAATTTTGAGGCAGAGATGCAGCAGGGCGACCTGGGTCAAAGCCAAGGTCGCAGAATCGGATAAATTAATTTTAAATATTGAATTATGATTAAATGTAATGTCACTTTATGCGGAAAGATTTTCATTTCCGCACAGGAAAAGACCTCTAAGGACGGTCAGAAGTTTTTGAGTTTTGGTGTATCCATTCCAATGAAGGGAAAGGATGAAAGCGTAACAGAGCTTCGCATCAACGTATCAACGCAAGGAACCCAGGCAGAAGCCGGCAACTATATTTCCGGTCGCAGAGTCACGGTAGTCGGTGTCATGTATGTCAAGAAGATTGAGAACAACGTCTATTACAATCTTCGTGCTACTTCTCCTATTCAATTCAACGAGACTACTGATCCGGACAATCTCAGTGGTTCCGTTGAGTTTACCGGAAAGATTGGTTCCAAAGGTGTCAAGGATCTCAAAAGCAAGAAAGGTAACGATTTCCAGGTCTTCGATGCCTTCACCCATGACTCAGAGGGTGAGAAGCAGGGCTTCTATTGGGTACACTTTACCAATTTCTCCCCTATCCATGAAGATTTCTTCAAGGCAGGAGAATACGTTGAAGTAAACGGTGAACTGGAACTGGACGTTTTTCGTAGCGAGGCAAGAATCAACTGTCGAGCAACAAACATCAAGAAGCATGAGTTTGTACAAACAGGCAATGGTGCTCAGCAGCAAGGTCAGGCATAGCATCCTGCACGGTTTGTTTACTGTAGTCATAATCTTCCTTGGGGGCATTATGGCTACATACATTATGCTATCTAGAAAACAATAATAACGGAGAGTGCCTATCTGCACTCTCCTTTTAAAATAATAAGAGTATGGCAAATGACAATATGAATGTGGTAGATAGAATCCGTTCCGGCTGGGGACGATTTTTCAGCAGAGAAAACGGACGTGCCAGAGAAACAAAATACATACCACAAAGCCGTTTCTTCTTTCCATCAGAACTAGAAGAGTTGGAGAAAAAGGATGAGTTGAATCCTATAGAGAAAAGAGCTTTAGAATATGGCAAGATTGTAGCTAAACAATCCAACCGTTCCAACATCGAGTATGTACCTGTCTTATTTGACGGAACAACGCTTGTTGCATGGGTAGATGGAGAGGAAAGCCCTCTTGCAGACTTTCGTGCAAAGATGATGAATGACGAGCTTAAGAGAGAAGGTTATCAGCTTTCAAAAGAACTTGAACAGTCTATACTGAAAGAACAGGGTAAAGCTCTAGTTGACAAGCTTTTCATAAGAAAAGGTGAAGAATATATCAAAGTTGATTCTTATTCAGGCGACAATGAACCTTCACTGTCTTTTACATCATATAATATAGAAACTATGGAGTCTGTCAATATTCCTTACGACGTGCGTCTTTTTCAGGAAATGTTGGGACGCGAAGAGATGAAAGAGGCAGAAACCTATAATGTTCTTGATTTTGATAAGAAATTGCAAACATTACGTGAATCACAGAATCTCCTGCAAGATACCGTTAAATTCATCGAGGAAAGCAAAATTTATAAGGGCAAACTGGATATCAGCGAAGGTCATGAGTATTCCAGTCTAGGTGATTACAGTTCACATTCCTGGAGTTATGGTGCAAGAAATATCGAATTTTATGGTTACTTCGAAGATGACGGTGATGCCATTCAGACAAAGGTTATCAATACAAAGTCTGCGTACCACTACCGTGAGTTATTAAGAGAAGTGTCTGATGCCGTTCAAAGAGAAAAAGTTCTGAATGATGTCAATGCAATGAGGCAGGTTTTGGGAAAAGAACTAATTCAGGGAGAACATCAGATTACATATCTTACAACTCAGAAAAACAATCTCTTAAAAGAACTCCTTGAAGCGATGGATGCAACATCTTTATCAGCACAAGGACCATCAAATACCGAGTTGGAACATCGTCAAGACGAAGCTGCTTTTCTCAAACTCAACAAGGCTCTCAACGCCGTAACTGGAAGTTACGACAAAAGCGAGAAAGTGTTGGAAGACTATGAGAAGTCCAATGGCATTCACGATAACGACATTAGTAATATGTCTAAAAGAATGAATAGTGTAGCGAAATATATTGATACACTAAAGGATACACGTATCCCTATGTCGGGTGACTTTCAGGAACATTTACCTAAGTACCATCATCTGAGAGAACTCTACAGTAAGTTTGAGAGTAGTGAAGAAGAACTACATGGGTATTCACGTTCCGTAGGTGCAGAAGAAGGAGAATATGAGCGACTGAAGGTTAACTATAAAAATGCCTCAGATGCTTTCAATAAAGAGTTGACTGATATTCTTGACTATTATGAGAACCTGATGAATCTCAATGGCGAGACCATACATGAAAATGTTCAAGGACTTGAATACTATGGCAAGAGAAGCTTAAAGAATCATATCTTGGATGAAATCACCGAAAAATTTGTTATAGGCTTCGAAGGTGACGAAATAACAAGAGTCAACGATCTTGAAATCCATGGTTCACGAGGCCGTGGTACAGCTCGCCCAGATAGTGATTTAGATGTTGTTGTAGAGTATGAAGGTTCACTTAGAGAAGACGATGCATTCAACTTCTTGAATGAAGATCCTTTAATCTATAATGGCATTAAGGTAGATGTCAATCCAATTCGGAAACAGGAAACAGGAACACTTCAAGATTATATGGTCAAATCTCGTAAATATGACCAGCAAATTTTGAAGCAGTTAGGTGAAGATAACGCTAACAAGGCAGAGGCAGAAAAGAAAATACGCTTTTCAAGAGTTAGTACAGACATAGAGTCTCTAGACACAGAGTATATCAATGCTGTTAAAAGCGGCGATATGAAGAAAGCGCAACAAATGGTTAATGCTGCAGCTGCCATAGCAGGATATAATTCTTCATCTTCCTATCAAGGGACATCAGCCTTTAACGGAGCTGCGCCTTATGGCAATGGATATTTCAATAGTCCGGAAGAACGTAAGAAAGCATGGGATGCGGACCCGGAGCATCTGGAATATGAAGGAGATCAGACATTAGGCGATTACATTAAGAATGGCATAGATGTAAACAGTCTCAGTTTCATAGCCCTCGACCCTCGTAATCTCAGAGCTGCAGATAATTACCGCCGAGAAGCAATTGAAAATATCCGCCAGGCCATCCAGTCAAAGAGTGACACTATAACAATGTATAGAAGTGTCCCTTCTGATGTAAAAGAAGGTTCTTTCAGAAATGGAGACTGGGTGACACCTAGTTATAGCTATGCTGTCGATAATGCTAGTGTCCATGGATGGGGAGACAACTACCGCATCATTGAGCAGAAGGTTTCTGTTGATGAAATCTGGTGGGATGGTAATGATATTGCAGAATGGGGATATGGCAACGAACAGGACTACGTTCAAGACAAGGATTACGCTTATAAGAATACAAAAAACAACCGTAAATCCCTGGATGCTGTAACCTATGACAACGATGGTAACATCATTCCGCTGTCAAAGCGATTCAATGATGCATTAGCCGATGTACGATATCAGAGATCCGGTCAAACAGTCTCTCCAGCAAAGGTGGAAGTAGAACTGCGAGATACCCTCATTGGCAAACTACGTAGTGCCGGAATTGATGTCATTACTGATGTCGATGAGGGACAGCGTGTATTGGATTCCTTCAACAAGGATGCTCGTCATCAAGCAGTTTACCATGGCAAGAGCTCAGTAAAGACAGGATATAATCCAAGAAACTATATTACACCTGTACGGGGAGAGTGGACTAAAGAAAAAATCATAAAGAGATTAAAAGAATCAGGTGGAAGTTTAGCCGGATATTCTCGTGCAGCAGAACTTATATCTGAATTTGATAGTCCAAAGGAACTTTCGGAACATATGTTTTATCATGGTACTTATTATGGTAGAGGTAGATTAAAACCGAGTATGATAATGAGTGACAGAGAAGTAGAACGTATCGGCGGTGGTGGATATGGCGACAAATATTGGGGTATCAGTGTAAGTAAGAGCAAAGAGATTGCCTCAAGATTTAGCGGTATTCATGAAGGAGTTTTTATTTATCCTATCGTATTGGCAAAAAATGCAAATGTTAAAGAAATGCCAGATTTAAATGATGCAGCCGACTTAGATGATTGTATTATTGACCTTTGGAAAGAAGGTATTGACGCCGTATGGATTGGTGACAAAAACCGTGGTGAGCAAGAGCTATGTGTAATCAATCCTAAAGCTATTGTCAACATTGACAGTTCTGATTACTACAAAGCATTCATGCTTGGAAGTGAAAAGAATCCTCTGCGTATTATTGATAAAGCAGGAATTGAAAAATTATATGCTGATGCCAAGACTTTCGTAAAGCAAAAGCAGGTTGCTCCCAGAAAGCCCTCTTCACCTTCACATTTTGTTTTGGATGAATCTGGAAGATTTGCTGAAGATAAGGATGGTCATTTAATCTTGAAGTCTAAAGAGAAATATCAAGAAGAAAGGAAAGTATATGAACAAAAGATAAGTGACTACGAATCTTCGCAAGAGCTAGCAGACTGGAAACAGGTTCAATATGATGCTAGCAGAAATATCCGTTTCTTCAAGGACAAAGAAGGTACATCGTATGGCTTTACCGTCAATGACAAGATATATGTTGACCCACGTATTGCCACAGCTGAGACACCCATCCATGAATACTCTCATCTTTGGGCCACTGCCATACAGAAGGTCAATCCGAAAGAATGGGAGAACATTGTAGGTCTGATGAAGAATACATCCATCTGGAACGAAGTCAAGGCAAGCTACAAGGACCTGCATACCGACAACGAGATTGCCGACGAAGTTCTTGCAACGTATTCCGGTAGAGCTGGTGCAGAGAAACTCCGTAAGATGGTAAGTGACAGCAACGGCGAGGGAGTTTCCGCAATCAAGAAGGCAACCATTAAAAGGGATGTCTTCTTCCTAGAGTCTGCCTTGAAGAAATTCTGGCAAGCTATGGCTTCCTTCCTTGGTATTCATTATGAGAGTGCCGAACAGGTAGCCGACCAAGTTCTGAAAGACATGCTGAACGAAGTGAATCCTGCCAAAAAGCTGAAGGAGTTTACAGAGAGCCGTGATGATCTATATCAGGAATATGTCGAGAATGGCAATATGGAAAAAGCCTTCGAACTAGTTATGGAAGAAGCATCCATGAAGCTGGCAGAAAATCCAATGCCAGAGGTGACAGATGCCTATAGCGTTAGCCATGAGCAAGAGCCAGAGGCTACTATCAAAGTATATAAGGTATTCACATTGGATAAAGATGGCGACCCTTCTGCCCTATTTGTAAGCGGCAAAGACAAGCTGCCAATGGGAGTATGGCTGAACGCACAGGACACATGGCACTTTACTGCGGCCAATGGCAAGGACTATGTGCCATCAACACGTAATCCAAACGGTAGAGGTGGCAAGACCGGTTCCTCAGTGCTCATACCAAATGATCAGGTGCGTAAGGAATTAATCCAAAGAGGTTTCCTTCCGGATGGATCAAAGGCAAAGTACATAACAGCCCTCGCCTACCGTCCAGGCTGGCATGCAGCTGACCTGCCATATTTTCCGCAAGGTGGCAAGCAGGATCCGGAGAGCAACTATGGCAATGTTCATCGTTCCAACCAGGTTGTCTTCGAGTGTGAGTTCTCTGCTAACAGAGACTATACCGAAACAGCAAGGAGTCAGACAAAGGCATATAATGGTGAGGGAAAGTTTGTTGCACGCAACGCCGACCTTCAGTATATGCCAAAGGATGGATATTACCAATATACAACCAATCAGTTCTTGAAGGATGAAGACAAGGGACATTGGTATATTGGTGGAGCCATGAAGATAAACCGTGCCCTGACGCAGGAAGAATGTGACACAATCCTGAAAGAGAACGGCAAGGCTGTCCAGGAATGGGAAAACGACATATTGGACTTGAAAAAGCTCAATTATGCCACAATTTCCTCAAAGGTCAAGCCTGTACTAGCACCAGTGATGTATGATGAGACAGGAAAAATGATTCCTCTTTCCAGACGTTTTGAAGACAGCCGTACAACCATCAACGAGCCACGACGCATGTTTATTGGAACTATCGGAGCTGCCAATGTGGACACTGCCAGCAAATCAGTAAATCTGTCTAGTCGTCTTGACTTGTTAAGTCTAGCAAAACAGATGAATACAACAGGTTCTTCTGCAAAAGACATTAAGCAAATCACTGGCTGGGAAATAGGAGCAGACAACAACTGGAAATACGAAACCGAAGATGTAAAACGCTTCGACTGGAATGGAAATATTCTCTACGAAAAGAATCATCCAGATTTCAAACGTTATATGGAACTTGTTAATAAAGACAACGAACATATTTTTTGTGAAGGAGAAGCTTTACGCCCTAGCGAAGTAGAAGAGTATGACCGTCTTGCAGAGGAATATGGTGGATTAGATGGAAAGCTTGATAATCATACAATGTTGGATGCATATATAGATGCACCTGATGTTTTCGAAGCTTATCCTGAATTGAGGAATGTCAAGGTGGAATTTGAAGCTTTGAAAGGTAATGAAAAAGCTTGTTTCACCTCTGCTCACAATTATTTAGATCGTCTTTTTGATGTAGATGAAAGTTTGAAATTTGGTGGAACCATAACAATTAACACCAATAAGCTAAATCGTTTCCAAGACGAGAAAGATATTCGTGGCATAATAGGACACGAGATTCAGCACGCAGTTCAAGAAATCGAAGGTTTTGCAAGAGGAGGAGCACCTCAAACTATCCGAAAGGAAATCCAGGAAAATGTAGCTTGCCATCAAGCAGAAAAGGATTTCATAGTTAGTAATCTCAAGCAATGGGCTGTATTGACAGATATGGCAAACCGTCTTGAAGCATCACGCAAGGAACTCCAGCGTGACGGAAAGGTATGGCAGGAAATTGGCCGCCGCCATTATTGGGATGCAATGAATGAGATTGACACAAATCCAAACGAAAAGTACAAATTGGAAAATGAGTACGAAAAAGTGTTCGGAAAGGATTTTGATGATCTGGAAGTTGCAAAAAGTGGATATCATGTGAAGGAGGCTGCTATCGAGTTACGTCGTCAAGCACAAGTCTGCAAAGACGGGCTAACGACTTCCGACAAAATAACACTTAAGCAAATGACTATAATGGAAGAATCTTTAAAGAATAACAGCGACAACCAGATATACTGGAAGTTAGCAGGTGAAGTTGAAGCTCGGAATACCAGCAAACGAGTTGGAATGACACCCTTGCAACGCCGTAACACCTTGGCCTCGGAAACCGAAGATGTTGATCGTAAAGAGCAAATTGTAATCAAAGAAAGTCCGCAGAGAAACTACGTCACCTTATCTTCGCCTTCTACAGGTCGTTGGCACACAGCTGACAATGAACAGCGTGAGGCTTGTGAGGGATATGCCGAGTTGATCAGCAAGGCGATAAAATGTAATCTTGTGTGGAATGATGATTCGATTGGTAAGGCATACAATTTGAATGGGCAACCTTTCGATATAGGAGACTCATATATACTTTCTTTGCACTGCAACAAAAATGGCTACAACACCCCAATCTTTGCTACAGAGCAAGAAGTACGACAGCTCAATATAGGAGTATGGGAAAAAACCATGCCATTTTCGCTCATAAAAAATGGAGAGGTGAAGAAGTTGTATAATATAGAGGATCTCAGTTCGTTTCCTCAAAGATTCGAAATCATCAAGCAAATTGAGGATAGAGAAACAATGAAGAAAGCTAAGGCAAATGCCTTGTCTGTTTTCCCAACCTGGAAATATCCGGAATTGGATATGACTGTCAAGAAAGAAGTACAACTTGATTACAATGAACGCAGAGATTTGGCAAAGAATTTACTAGACTATTCTCGTGGTAAAATGCCAGACTCCTATGAGGCAAAGAGCAAGGAAACTCTCGTCCGTTGTGTTGCCATGGGAATGCTGGGAAATCTCTATGAGTTTCAATATTCGGAAAAGGTGCCAGGAAGTAATGGCTTGATTGCACGTCTAGAAAGAGACCCTGCCTTCAGTAAGGAAATCCTGGATAAAGCATCGGCTTCTGTAGCAAAAGTTTGCACATTCGTAGAAGAGAACGTCCGGTCTTTCGGGGAAGACAAGAAGTTAGACCTTCGCAGTCTTACCCCTATCGATATGGATGTTGACGGAAACGGTATTGTTGAAAGTCAGGAAAATCTTGCAGCAGACAAGAAGCAAGGGGAAGATGAACCTGGTTCACAATCTCAAGACACTTCCCATAAGCACAAAGGAAGAGTAGTATAATGTAGTTGTTTCCATCTTAGAGTGATACAAGCTCTAAGGTGGAAACTTCATTTTATGAGAGAAAACAGAATATTTTTATCCCCAAAGTGTTTTTTCTCATTAAAAATGTAGTTTATAAGCAATATTTTCGTACCTTTGCCGCCAAATATAAATAGTAAATGAGAAATATGAAAAAAGTTTTTTTAATGTTATTGGTAGTTATCGTCTGCATAAACAGTTATGCGGCTGATAACGCAGTGCAGCAGCATAGGAATGTAAGAAAGGCACCAGTTAAGACGGCAAGTACAGTTAATGAGAATCAGCTGTCATTCCATGGAACTTCCCTTAATATGTCATATAGCAATTTTGCAAAGGCATTAAAAGCTAAGAAATACAATGTCATTGATAAAAGTTCATATTACACCAAATATGCAATTACCGGACCAGCCTTTGGTTTATCAAATTGTAAGGTAGATATTTATGCATACGACAAAAATTATATATGCGGTATTGTCGCAGATAAAACATATACTTCATCAGAAGCTTTTCAAAGTGTAAGAAGTAGCATATATAACTATTTGAATAAGACATATCCTCATTATAAAGAGTATGATTATAATCTTATAGACGAAAATGGAATCCTTATAAATTATTGTCATCGGTCTATATATAGCAAATCTAATGAATTTATTGGAGATTTCTTCATTTCTTCTAAGTTTATTACTGACGAAAGAAAAATAGAAGTAAGGATAAAAATGATAGATCACAAAAATAACGAAAAAGACAATGAAAATGATTCTAATCATGTAGAAAATGGAGAATATGATATAACAAAATTTACATCGTCGTTATTTGACAAGTGTATATTAGAAAAATATGAAGATTATCTCCGCTTTATTATAGAGAAAAATAACAAAAAATATACGATTTTCGCTGTTGAAGACGATGCTTTTTACATCGTTAACTGTCTTGCAGACAATAATACAAGCTTAGCAGAAAAAAAAGAGTTGATGAAACGCTATTTTTCATCATTCAGACTGTCAGACAATTATTTCAAAGACTGTACATATAAGTATTTTAAGGAACTGCAGAGAGCTTATAACGAAGAGCAGATACATGCTGAAAACATCAAAAAGAAGAATGAAAAGGCTCTTCAAGAAGCCTTAGCAATAAGTTCGCCTGGAGAGTATATCTTCCGTGCGATCGAGGGCTTGGACAACATCATTAAGTACAAGAAGGACGGCAGCTATGACAGACGTTACCAAATGTTCCGAAAGGCGTGGAACAGAGGCGTTGGCGGCAGCAGTAACAGCGGCACCAACTGGGATGGTCTGAACGATGCACAGAAGTCCGTGATTCATCAGAACGATAATGCAAGATAGTAAAAACACGTCTGAAGGTGTACAGAGGGCACCTTCAGACGTGTTTTTTGTATCGAGAGTGTTAATCAGAGAGCTGCACAATATACCCTTCCTGCTCATAGACTTTACCATATTTCTTAAACAAATCAAGCAATGAAGACAACTCTGGATCATCACATGCAAAAGAAGTTCCAGTGTTACTTTGTTCTCTATATAACTTAGAGTTACCCTTCCGGATTCTATTCTCTATATCATGAGGAATAAAGAAGGTAGCCCTATCCTGGAGTTTAGCCTTAAATTCATTCAAGAAAATCTTGATACCATAGAAATCGAAATCACCGAAATGAACATAAGGATTGGTTATACTTGACATCCAGGTAAACAAGTCTGTCTTTGTTTTCTGCGGATATCTACAGATAAACAGCAGCTTTTTGTCCGGAAAACATTTGTCGAACAAATACCGTTGTTCTCTTATACGGAAGAAGTTTTCCGGATTCTCTACACCTACGACAATAACGTCATTCGGTATGGAAAAATGAGTAAAGTCATTCACAAAGAAAGCACTGCCAATATATGATGGCAACACTATCTTTTCCTTACCAAGAGCAACCTCAATAGAATGATAAGTATTAACCATAAATCCTCGCCAAGTTCTCACTGTCTTGAATTTGGAACTGCCAGTTGCACTCACCAACTCTCCTCTTGCCATATCAGCATCCTCATAGTTCTTTAGAAGATCTTCTAAGGAACAGTTATAGTTATAATGAGAAGCCAGAAAGTTTCTGCATAGCTGTTCATCCCTGGCCGCAATGGTATAAGTAACCTTTGAGCCATGGGAACACGGAATGATAAAAAGCTCACTCTCCAAAAGATTCTTCAATTCCTTGGAAAGCTTGGAGGAAGCCACTGAGGCTCCTCCAAGCATATCTAGAATATTCCGAATATCATTCTTACTTAATCCCTTCATGACATTTCGCTGTAAGCACGTCTAACGTGGGTTTTACCTCTACCATCCTTGCTCAACGTATAAGTATGCTTGTACTTTTTGAGCGTCTTTGGTTCCGGAGCATCCGTGATAATCCAAATCTTACGGTTGTTGGCAAAATCAAGCACACCGGCCGCATTGACATTATCCAATCTGCCCACCTCGTCGATCATACAATGAACAAAAACATCTTCAGAAGACTTGATCTTCTTCTTGAATACATTGATGAGCATAATGTTGATAATCGCCTTTGTAAGCAAGTTGATGCCAGTAGAGCTAACCGTAGGAATAGAATCCGTGAAATCCAGCTTGTTCTCATTCTCCTTGATATGGATTTTGATACGGAATGTATCCTTGATATCCAGAACCGTGCGACCTTCATTGACAAGAGCCTTTTGCAATGTATTCAGCATACTAATGGAATCCGCCACCACCTTCATGTCATAATCAGATGTAGAGAAGAGACCACAGTCACCAATAGAAGACTGATTTTCATCATAGAAGGACTGAATCTTTATCAAGAGACGTATCAGTTTATCATCACTGTCTTCCATTTCAAAGCGCAGCTCCTTCAGTGCATTGACGAAGTTCTCCTTCAAGAAATCCTGGTTCAATTCATTGATAATCTTCTGAACATAGCCCTTGTGCTGATAGAGATTCTTAACATCACGAGAGATTCTCGCAAAGACGTGGGAGAAAGACTGACTGAGAGTTATTTCTCTTTCCTTTTCAGTATCTACACCCAACGCTTCATAGAGCTTATTGATGAAATAGTCCAATCTGGCTTCACCTTCCTCTGTACCAATACCCTCATTATTAAAACCGAAGGAATTGTTTTCCGGGAATCCAATCATAAAGTTATTGATATCCTGGACGATATTAACTTTTGACTTTGCAATGAAAGGAATTGTCTTATAGAGAAAACTAATGATTTCAGATGCTGACTTAGAAGACTTTTCTTCCTCTCTGCATCGGAAGTATTTCTTATCTCCATACATATTCAGCAACGACTGGTAATCATTTCTTGCAGAAACGATATCCGCAGCTCTATCATTCAAAGACTTCAGTTCCTTCTCCACTCCTCCAATTTGGTTTTTCAAACCAGAGATAATATCCTTGAAGTTATCTTCAACGATTCTCAACTGTTCCTTATTAATAGAAAGCTGCTTGATACAAGAAGGCTCCTTGTCAAAGAATGTTTTCTTGTCAGAATAATATGATGCAAGATTCTTACTCATATTATCAGCCTCTTCAAGTCTCTTATTCAAAGCCTGAATTTTCTCTTCAAGACTCTTTCTTATAGACAGGTCACAGCCACCATCAAGGATTTTCTTTTCCAGGATAGACTTTGCTTCCTCAATAGCCTTCTGAATCTCATCATCTTTCTCACGGATGCACTTTTCAATATCAGCGAGCATCTTGTTTCTGCTCTCCAAGGCTTCCATTCTGCTCTTAGCAATATCATTCTTAATATTCTCCAACTCCTCATCAAGAGACTCCTTAAGAGATTTGAGAGAGCGTTCGTTTGAAGCAATCATATCTTCCACCTGACTCTTCTCAACAGACAACTCATTTATCTTGTTATTACGGTAATCCAGAAGTTTTCTATTGAAGTCAGCTTTCGCATTCTTCAACTTTCGCATAATATCTTCACAGCCGGCAATTTTCACATTGAGTGAGGAAATCTCTCTCTTGATTGATACAGCTTTAGCCTTATATTCCTCCTCGGTTTCCTTCCAGGCATTCATTCTCTTCTCCAGCCAAGCAAGATGCAAAGCTCTCAACTCTTCGATATGAGCCTTGACATTCTCAATATCATCCTCAATTTCTTTCTTGGTACGGAATCTCTTCTTAAGAGAAGAAGTATCGATAGAGATACCAAAAACAGTATTGCTGTCAGAAGAAACTAAGGAAGGAGAAAGGTTCGTATTATACAAGACACTTTCCTCATCGACAATTTTACCAATGCCGTTCTCCCAGCCAGGAACATTTTCGTTGAGCCACTGCATAAAGGAACCGGAAGCCTTATCAAGCAATCCCTGCAAGGAGTTTATCTCCTGCTCCTTGGCTTCTATCTCCTTCTTCAGAGCGTTTTCCTTATCCAGGCGACACTGCTTGTATTTTTCCTCTTCACGAGCAAAGTTTGAACGGTTCTCCTTCTCTTCAAGTTCCTTTTCCTTGCAGTTCATCTGGTATTCCACCTTATTATTCTCCTCTTTCGAGATTTCAGAATCTATCGTCTCAAAATCCTTATCATAAGGATTCTCCTTATCGACGTTGTTGATATTGATGATAATGGATTCCTTTCTGACACCCAGTTTTTTCAAGGTAACTTGAACATTCTCAATTTTGTTGTCATATTCTTCACGAAGTCGATCACCAAGGACATCCTTTTTGTCGGAAAGAGTCTGGATGGCTTCATTATAATTCTCATCTACCTTTACCTTCTCGCCCTCTTTTGACAACTTGAAACTTTTCTGCTCTTGCAGAAGCTTGGAACGGACAGATTCATACAGCTTATTAGCGTCATCATATTCCTTGTTGACGAGAGCTAATGTCTCATTGCTAGTTTTCAATTCTTCTTTAAGGGAAGGAATGGCATTAACCTTCAAACGCCACAAATCAACCTGTTCCTGTGGATACTCCACACGCTTTTCTGCTATCTGTTGCAAGAAATATTCACCTCTGGTAATTTCTGCATCCAAAGCCTTACGCTGATTTCTGTAATTCTCCTTGTTTTTGCCAAGTTCAGACTCCAAGGAATCCTTCAGTTCTCCCTTTTCCTTAATTTGAGTATTGACCTTAGGATAATCATTCTCCATATCTTTCAAGACATAGTTCAGTTCTTTGACAGAAAGATAAACAGAGTTTTTCTTTTCCACATACGCACTATGCTTACAGACAATATTTTCAGCATCAGCCTTTTTCTCCTTCCAGGTTTTCAACTCACCATACAAGGCGTTGAATTTCTCCAGATTCTCCTGGTAAATGGAGAGATCCATAGGACGAGGAGAAGATTCCGAGATAGAACTGATAACAATATCCTTGATAAGGTCAATGCTCAATTCCTTTCCAAGATATACATTCTGAATAGCCTTTGCCAGAGAAGGATAGTTAGAACTCTTCATAAGAGAGAACCGTCTCACCTCACTTCTGAGGCAACTAGGATCACCACCGATGATTTTGCGGAAATCACTATAAGTATCAACCTTTGGAGATACATAGATACCCTTGTCCATCATCTTCTGTCTCATCACCTTCCAGTTGTCATAAATGACACCATTCTCATCAATAAACAGGCTGTCATCATAAGGAGACTCAACAAAGTAGTAAACCACCTGGGAATCCTCAGCCATTGTCACAACACAATAGGTCAGATCTCCTTTAACAACCTCATAGATGATCATGGAGTTTGGAGAAGGATAATAGAACTGGGCGAAAGGCTTCTGTGGCTTAGAGATACCCAGTTTCATTGTGTCGGCATTATAGAAGAACAGCAACGCCTTCTGAAGAGTAGTCTTTCCGACACCATTTGGACCAAGAAGCTGAATATTACCATTGATAGGGATTACAGCCTTTGGGATGTTTGCACTCTGTAAGAAAATAATTTTATTTAAATTGTTCATAATTTATTCTTTAAATTTAATCATACCAATCAAATCCTCGACATATCTAAAGGAAGACAATACCCTCCAGGAGTTATCCACTTCACTGACCAGTTCAAGGAAACCCTTAGAAGCAAGTTCCTTCAAAAACTTTTCAGTCATTGCATCATACGAGAGTCCGGAGTTTGGATATATCTCCTGCAACATCTGTTTCAATGTCGATCTGTTGTTAATGGCACTTGTAATATCCGAGGTAGAGAAACGAGTGCCTACGGTAAAGCTGCTGTCAATGAGCAGCAACAGGTCATATCCACGGAGAAATATCTTCAAAAACTGTTCCAGTTTTCGCTGGACATCCATGTTGCTTTCTTCCTTTGAGAGATAGTAAAAGCCGATACCACTCTCCAAGATGTAACCACAATTGCCGAAAAACTCCTTGTAGGCATCAAACTCTGCCTTGATAATCTGGTAGAGTTTACCATTTTCTCTATCAGAAGAGTCGCTGCAAATAAAGGCACCGCTCTGGAGTTTCTGGAAAATCTTAATCGTATTTTTCTTTTCCATATCAAATATGAATTATAACAGGGTATTCACCCATACTGTTAGATTTGTACATTTGTCTGTCGTGAATCAGAGAATCATTAAATTCTATCATGATAGACAGGAAGCAGTTGATTCTTTCGTAATACGAGACATCATATCCAAAGTTGTAATTCTGAACAAAATCAAACAAGTTGTCGCTTGTAGAAGCAAAGGCATCGTAAACCTTCTTATAGTCAATGACATGAATCTCCTCTGGTTCCATTTCCATGAAATCATCAGGGATAGGTTCAGCCTTTTTCCTTTCGGCTCTGACATTCATTCTCTCCTTCACTGCCCTAATGATGCTCCTGGCATTATCGCCATAGGTAAGTTGGTCAATGGAAGGAAGAGATTTCACGTAAGAACGCCCTTCCAGGAAAACAGGCTTAATCGCCATAAAGACCTCTTCAATATTAGTCTGTTCACAATGAAGATGATTCTTGTAAAGAGCGCAAAGCTTCTTCACCTTGTAGTATTTTTCAGACTGTTCCTTGACATTACCGATATAGCGAAGCAACTTGGCTCTGAGAAAAATCAGTTCCCTATCTACTTCACTCAATGACAGCTTCATCTTTTCGATAGACAAGCTCACCCTAGGATTATTAATCTTCTGATGAAGAATATAATCTTCCTTATCCAGGAAGGCATACAGCCTGTAGATAGAGTTATAGATATCTTCAAGACTCTCACGGAGTTGTCTGAGGAGAACCATCTTCACCTCAAAGTTCTTCTCGGTTGTATAAGTCTCTTCTACCTTGAAGTTCAAACTTTCTCCGCTGAGTTTGGTAGAGTAAGCGATATCCCCAAAGATGGAGCGTAACTTACTGACGTAGAGACTCTCGTTGTTGCCATTATTGTTACGAATCGTTACAATTACCTCTATGAGTTTCTTTGTTTCATTAATGAAGTCATCCATCTTTCCTCCGGAAATCTCCACATTACTCTGGGTAACATCCTCAAAATAACGTCTGTGAATACTGGAAATTTCAATATGTTCATCATCAGATTGTTCAATAATGCCATATTGAAAGAGATTCTCCAACTTCTTGGAGTTTCCATCCACAAGGTCAAGAGCATCCTTATACAGGAAAGAGTTACGGTGCTCATAAAGTTGAGAAAGCAAACCTATGCTGGAGTACAGCAGTCGGATAAGCTCATCAATATCCCTTATTTTATCCATTTCTGCTGCATTAAAATTACCCACTTAGTGCCAAGCACCTTTACCCACACATTTTTCTTCATACGCTACATTTTTTAAAGTTTGACATAAAGTATTCTGGATTTTCCAGATTCATCTAGCCTTTACAGACTACTCTTCACTTTCGATCCGAGATTTTTTTTGATGCATTCAGGCATAATCCGTCATCACCTGAGCCTTTTTACGTGCAATAAAAGATGGTGGTGTATTGAGGACTGTAAGCCAAGGAATATGGCGAAATATTTTAGGAAAGCCCAAATCTCTGATTTGTGGAAGGAGTTCCAAAAATATTTTCCCATATAGTGGCTTTGCCCAGTCCTTGGTATCTGTCTGCGCCGCCATAACTTTGCAAAGTAAAAAGCCAGGGTTGATGGAACATTCAAGAGAAAAGCAAAGAATTGAGGTCGAAAAAGTGAAGAGTATATATAATAGGTATAAGCCCAAAAGAAAAGGGGGTGTGTCATAAGTCTATGGCGCACCCTTTTCGTTTTTTCTCCTTTTCCCAGATACGGAATTGAAAAAAAACGTTTTTATTTACAACAAAGCCCAAACTTTCACAAGCTCGGGCTTTGTCTTTCCGCAAAAAATGTGTATCTTTGCAGAAAACTTCTTTAAGTATGGCAAAGATACAAATAAAATCTGAA
>OGFF01001309.1_pt1 | contig 27435 bp, 21 predicted proteins | sample 1570751 | NCBI WGS metagenome assembly OGFF01 (sample SAMEA2581951, study PRJEB24529) | metagenome | biome: Human gut stool | place: China | collected 2011 | reverse complement strand
GCCTGAGGCTGTCAAAGCTGATGTGACAGTAGCCGCCAGGGTGCTTTTTCAGGTAATCCTGATGGTATTCTTCGGCCGGATAGTAGTTTTTCAGGGGCATGAGTTCGACCGCGAGCGGCCTGTCGTACTCCTTCTGAACGGCGGCCATGACTGAGGCGAGGACCTTTTCGTCCTCCCCGTCCACGAAGTACATGCCCGTACGGTACTGGCTCCCCGTGTCATTGCCCTGCCGGTTTACGCTGACGGGATCGATGATTTTAAAAAAATGCTCCGCGAGTGTCCGGAGGCTGACGAGCGAAGGATCGTAGCGCACATGCACAGTCTCGGCGAAGCCCGTGTCCCCGGAACAGACTTCCTGGTATTTCGGGTTTTCCGTCCTGCCGTTGGCGTATCCCGCCGTAACGCCGCTCACCCCGGGAATCCGTGAAAAGTACTCTTCCACTCCCCAGAAACACCCTCCGGCGAAGTACACGTCCCTGAGCCCGGACGCGGCGGCTGTCTTCTTTTCCATATCTGCCTCACTGCTGCTTCCCCTTCCCGGGGAAGACGTATCTTCCGCCGCCATGGCCAGCGCTGACGCCAGCAGAAAGACGACGGACAGGAGAAATAACACCGTTTTCTTCATGGCTTCCTCCTTTGCGGGGGATCCGGAGCATCCGGTTCCTGTCTGGTGCTTCACATTCCGGGAAGGGATCCCGGCCGTTCATGGACGCGCGCCGGAAAAGATCCGTGTCCTGAGTTTCCGGCCGGCGCGGCATCCTGACAGCATGCCGCGCGCTGTACGGCGGAAGAGCCTTTGTACAGGAAGGGTATTCTCACACAGGCGGCCGGAGATGAAAAGCCTGACGGGAAACCGGGGAGAGCTGTTCCCCCCGGCCGGAGACGGGACTGAATGGCCCCCCCCCTGTCTGCCCCGGACCGGGATGTCCCTGAGCCCGCGATCCTTTAGAGATGGGGAAGGGCGGGTTTCGGAGGGAAAGAGAAAGGCGGGGACAACAAAAAACCCCGGGAGCTCTGTGAGCTTCCGGGGTCCTGCTTTCTGGTAGCAAGGGGGAGATTTGAACTCTCGACACTGCGGGTATGAACCGCATGCTCTGACCAACTGAGCTACCTTGCCGTGACACTCTCATTCGGTGCGAGGTCATGTATACGCACATCAGAAGGGCTTTGCAAGCTTTTTTTTGAAAATTTCCGAAAAAAAGATTCCGGAGGCTCCGCCTTTCTGTCCGCCGTACAGAAATTGGACGGGCAGGCCGATTTCTGGACAGCCTGAGAACAGAAGCTGGACAGGGCGGGCGGCACCCGGAAAAATTTGCGCAAAGAGTCCCCGAAACCGCTGTGCCAGCCCTTGATTTTTCAAAGAATATACATTACCTAGAACTGCTCAAACAGACAAAATACTCTTTTTAAGGAGACATCTTATATGGCTGATGAGAAAGTAACCGCGACTGAGGATTCTGGCGAGAATTTTGCCGAAATGTTTAAGGCGAGCCAGGAAAACGCTCAGGGACGGGTAAAACAGGGGGACAAGGTTACCGGAACCGTTATCGATGTGACCGACGACAGCGTCTTCGTGAACGTGGGTGTGAAGATTGACGGCATTATGGATCGCAAGGACTTCATCGACAATGAGGGCAACCTCACGGTGAAGGTCGGCGACGAAGTCGAAGCCTACGTTACCAAAGCCACTTCCCAGGAAATCGTCCTTTCCCGCTCCATGAACGGCGCCGGCATGGCTGCCATCGAGAACGCCAAGGACGCCGGCATTCCGGTTGAGGGCAGGGTCATCGACGCCTGCAAGGGCGGCTACCATGTCGAGATTCTCGGCAAGACCGCTTTCTGCCCCGGAAGCCAGATGGCTGCCGGCGAGCCTGAGAGCCTGCCCGGCCAGACCTTCCAGTTCCTCATCACCCGCGTTGAGAGCCGCGGCCGCAACATCGTTGTGAGCCACCGCGCCCTCGTTGACCGCGAGCGCGAAGCCAGCCTCGAGAAGTTCCTCTCCGAAGTGAAGGAAGGGGATATCATCGAAGGCAAGGTCACCCGCCTCGCTCCCTTCGGCGCCTTTGTCGAAGTCGCTCCCGCCGTTGAAGGCATGATCCATCTTTCCGAGCTGTCCTGGTCCCGTGTGGTCAAGGCCGACGAGGCCGTGAGCGTGGGTCAGGAAGTGAAGGTCAAGCTCCTCAAGGTTTCCAAGGAGAAGGGCCGCGACGGCCGCGAGCATACCCGCATTTCCCTCTCCCTCAAGCAGGCTCAGGGCAACCCCTGGGATGACGCCGCCTCCAAGCTGGTGATCGGCGATATCGTTGAGGGCCGCGTTGTGCGCCTCGCTCCCTTTGGCGCCTTTGTCGAAGTGCTGCCCGGCATCGAAGGCCTCGTGCACATCTCCGAGATGTCCTGGGGCCGCCGCGTGAACAAGCCTGAAGAGGTTGTGAAGCCCGGCGACACCGTCAAGGTCAAGATCAAGGACGTGAACCTCGAGAATCACCGCGTTTCCCTCAGCATGCGCGACGCCGAAGGCGATCCGTGGGCTGACGTCGAAACCCGCTTCCCCGTGGGCGCCAGCGTGACCGGCAAGGTCGAGAACCACTCCAAGTTCGGCCTCTTCGTGACCCTCGCCCCCGGCATCACCGGTCTGCTCCCCGAAGGCGTTATGCGCGCCACCAAGACCGCTGCCCAGTTCCAGAACCTTGAGAAGGACGCCGAGGTTGAGCTCGAAATCCAGCGTGTCGACCCCGCCGCCCGCCGCATCACCCTCGCCCCCAAGGGCGTCGAGATGCCCGCTCCCAAGGAAAAGGAAGCTTCTTCCGGCAAGCCCGAACGCAAGGGCGGCAGGCCCGGCCGTGAGCCCGAGGATAACTCCTGGCGCCAGCACCAGAAGTCCGGCTCCAGCAACAACAGCGTGATGTTCCAGGCTCTTCAGGAAGCCCTCAAGGCCAAGAAGAACTAACGACACTCTCTGACTGAGAAAGAATGTATGCAGGGGGAGGCGAGGCCGGACGGCTTTTCCTCCCCCTGCTATATTTTTGGCACACTAATTGCATAACTCTCAGTACACCTTTGAAGGAGATTGAGACTGTATGTATCTGAAAAAAGCTTTTACCGCTGTCATTGTTCTGACGGCTTTCGTTCTGGCCCAGACAGCCAGGGCTGAGAATCTTCCCGATTTCTCCGAGCTCGCCGCCGCGAGCGGTCCGGCCGTCGTCAACATCAATACCGAGCGCACCGCCAACGTGAGCGGCCCTGAAGACATGTTCGGCGATATGTTCCGCAACATGCCCCCCGGATTCGACCGCTTCTTCGGCGGTCCCTTCAACAACAGGGGACAGAAGGCTCCCAAGCGCAAGCAGAAGTCCCTGGGCTCCGGTTTCCTGATTTCCGCTGACGGCTACATCGTCACCAACAACCACGTGGTTGCCGACGCCGACTCCATCCGTGTCACCCTCGACGAGAGCGTGTACAAGGGTGAGCCCGTCAAGGCGAAGCTCATCGGCTCCGATGAGGAAACCGACCTCGCTCTCCTGAAGATTGACGTGGACAAGCAGCTGCCCTTCCTGAAGTTCGGCAGCTCCGCAAACCTGAAGATCGGCGAATGGCTCCTCGCCATCGGCAACCCCTTCGGTCTTGACCATTCCGTCACCGCCGGCATTCTTTCCGCCAAGGGCCGCCGCATCAACGCCGGCGCCTTTGACAACTTCCTGCAGACCGACTGCGCCATTAACCCCGGCAACTCCGGCGGCCCCCTTCTGAATATGAAGGGTGAGGTCATCGGCATCAATACCGCCATCATCGCTTCCGGCCAGGGCATCGGCTTCGCCGTGCCCAGCGACCTCGCCAACGACATCATCTCCAAGCTCAAGGGCGGCAAGAAGATCAGCCGCGGCTGGCTCGGTGTCGTGATCCAGGATGTCGATGAAAACACCGCCAAGGCCCTGGATATGAAGGATGCGCATGGCGCCCTCGTGGCCAGTGTCCAGGAAGGCCAGCCCGCCGACAAGGCCGGCATCAAGGAAGGCGACGTGATCGTCTCCGTTGACGGCCAGAACATCAAGGATACCGCTGAACTGCTCGCCGCCATCGCCAAGAAGGCTCCCGGCTCCGACGCGAAGGTGACCGTGTGGCGTGAAGGCGCCGCGAAGGAATTCACCGTGAAGCTCGGCGACCGCAGCGAGAACCTCTCCGCTGAAAACGGCATCCAGACCAGGGATGGCAGTGAAGCGAAGAAGTCCGAAGGCACCCTCGGCCTCTCCGTGCGTCCCCTCACCAGGGATGAAGCCAAGGCCTTCAAGATAAAGGACGGCGGCCTCGCCATCCTCAGCGTTGACGAAGACAAGCCCGCCGCTGCCGCTGACCTGCGTGAAGGCGACATCATCGTCAAGGCGAACATGAAGCCTGTCTCCACCGTGGCTGACCTTACGAAGCAGGTGAGCGAGTGCACCAAGCGCGGCGCCATCCTCCTTCAGATTAACCGCCGCGGAGACCTCATCTTCCGCACCGTGAAGCTCGGCAAGTAGCTTCCTCTTACAGAAGACTCCGTCAGGGGCCGTGTCCGTCATCCGGGCGCGGCCCCTTTTTTTGTGCCCTGAGCCGGGCTGCGGGAGGGGAGAATGCCCGCTATGGTATTGCGGACGGAAGTGGGGTATAGTCTTTTGAGGTGTATACCGTTTTTTATACAAAACCCGGATCCTTGCAGAGGAGGCGCCATGTCCATTCATCCTGAGGCGGGCAAACTCGCCGATCCCAGAACGCTTGAAAATATCCCGGCCCTCATGGCCGCCTATTACACGGAAAAGCCGGATCCGTCCGTACCTGGCCAGCGTGTCTCATTTGGCACGTCCGGGCACCGCGGCTCATCTCTCAAACGCACCTTCAACGAGGCGCATATCGAGGCCATCACCCAGGCCGTGTGCGACTACCGCTCCGCCGAAGGCATTGACGGGCCGCTCTATATCGGCTTTGACACCCATGCCCTGTCAGCGGCAGCCTACCGTACGGCCCTGTGCGTGCTTGCCGCCAATCATGTCAAAACCCGCGTTTCCAAAGATGGCAGATATACGGCCACGCCCTGCGTGTCCCATGCCATCCTTCTCTGGAACAGAACCCATGAGGGCATTGACCGCGCCGACGGCATCATCATCACTCCGTCCCACAACCCGCCCTCGGACGGCGGATTCAAGTACAATCCCCCCCACGGCGGCCCGGCTGACACGGCTGTGACCTCGCGCATCGAGCAGGCCGCCAATGAAATTCTCGCGGGCGGCAACAGGGAAGTGCACAGGATTGACTACGAGGCAGCCCTCTCTTCCCCCGAGACCGAGGAATTTGACTTTGTCAGCGCCTACGTCGACGGCCTTGCCGACATCATCGACATGAAGGCTATCGCCAAATCCGGTCTGAAACTGGGCGTCGATCCCCTCGGCGGCGCCAGCCTCGAACTCTGGCAGCCCATCGCCGACAAATACGGCCTTAACCTGACCATCGTGAACAAATGCGTTGATCCCACCTTCCGCTTTGTCCCCCGTGACAAGGACGGAAAAATCCGCATGGACTGCTCTTCCCCCTGGGCCATGAGCGTGCTTCTCGGGATGCGCGATAAATTCGACCTGAGCTTCGCCTGCGATCCCGACTCTGACCGCCATGGCATCGTAACCAGCGAAGAACTCATGAATCCCAACTACTATCTGTCCGTGTGTGCCTGGTATCTCATGAAAACGAGGAAGCACTGGCCAAAGAAATGCGGCATCGGCAAGACCGTAGTGACAAGCAACATGCTGAACCGTATCGCCGATCACATCGGCTGCGGCATCGTGGAGACGCCGGCCGGCTTTAAATGGTTCGTCCCCTTCCTCACGAGCGGGAAATGCGGGTTCTGCTGCGAGGAAAGCGCTGGCGGCTCCTTCCTGTGCTTCGACGGCAGTACCTGGTCTACGGACAAAGACGGCCCGCTGCTCTGCCTGCTCGCCGCGGAAATGACCGCGAAGGAAGGCATGAACCCCAGCAAACTCTATAAGAAAATCACGAAAAAGCTGGGCGACCCCGTTTACCAGCGCATCGATTCTCCTGTGGATGACGTGACGCGCGCCACGCTGAAGAGCCTCACCCCCAAGAAAGTGGATCTGAAGAAGCTCGGCGGCGAGCCTGTGACGGAGATCCTCACCGAGGCGCCCGGCAACAACGCGCCCATCGGCGGCTGCAAGGTCGTCACAAAGGACGGCTGGTTCGCCGTACGTCCCTCCGGAACGGAAGCTATCTACAAGCTCTATGCTGAAAGCTTCCGCGGCGCCGATCATCTGAAGTCCATTCAGAAGGACGCCGGCTCCTTTGTTGAACGGCTTCTCGGAAAGTAAAACCAGGGGGCGCGGGTATATCCCGCTGCCCCCTTTGTGTTTCAGACCACATGCGCCGGGAATAGGATCCGCGGAGGAATCCCGGCGCTCTCTCCGGATCCGTATCCTGCCGGCTGTAAAAGGTCCTGAAACGCCGGCTTCCGGATTTTCCGGCGCCGTCCTCTGCGCCGGATGACAGCGTTCTGAAGAGAATGCTATTTCTGATCCGGAAAGGCTGAGCGGGCGCTTCCGGCCGCCTCAGAGTTTTTTGGAGAGTTCACCCTTTGCGAAGGAGTCATCCACATGACGAGCAGAATCATGCCCCATGCCGGCCCCCGTTGTCTGATCTTTCTCCTTTTCACTGCTCTTCTCTTTCTTTCCGCCGGCCCGGCCTATGCTGAGGATGACTGGCAGATGGTCACGCCCGGGTCCGGAGAACTGAAGAAACTGAGCACGTTCCTGAGCAACTTCACGGAACTCAGCCTCTACAACGCGGACACAGCGGAAAGCGGCGATCCCGGCGTCCTGCATCTTAAAAGCGCCAGGGGACAGAAGAATCTCATCGCGTTCGGCATCCGGCATAACTTCATCAATAACTTCAAGTCCCGTATCAGAGAGTGCACCACTCCCGGATGCCCGTACGGCGACAGCACCATTGACGCGAAGTTCGTCAGGGCTTCCGTAAAAAAATATTTCGGGCTGACGGTTCAGGACAGCTCCATCGACGACGATTTCGTCCGGGAAGATATGAAGGCCGGCGATCATAACGGCATCCTGATGGCCGCCCATTTTGACGGTGCGCGTTACCATTTTCCCGCAGCTGACGGGGAAGCCACGTACTACGCCCGGGTTGAAAAAGTGTTCAGGAATTCCGGCGGGCAGCTCCTTCTGACCGGGTATATCTACAATTCCGAAGATGAAAAGGACCGGACGGGCACGTTTACGGCAGTTGTCCGCCCTGCCGGGACTGATGGAAAGGGCGGATGGCATCTGGTCTCGCTGGAGAGCAGGTTCCGGGAATAATCGCAGCCTTCTCCCATCAGAGGAGACCTCCTTCACAACTGTCACAAAATGAGGAAGAACATGAATCGTTATTGCAGTATCGCCGGTCTCTTCATGCTTGCCTCTGTCTTCGTCTTCTCCCGTCCCGTCCCGGCTGAAAGCGGACATAATGTTTTCAGGGAATACAGCAGTTTTGAGGCCTGCTATGAGTCCGCAAAGCAGGGTGACGCGAAAGCCTATGAGGGCATGGGCGACTTCATGCTTCATCAGGGTATTTTCAATCCTGACAAAAAAGCCGCTGCCGCTTGGTACACAAAAGCTGCCAGATACGGCCGCGGGAGCGCTGCAGAAAAACTGCGTGCCCTCGGTGTCTCCGCTCCCGCCGTGGGCGGGGACAGGGCTCCGGTCTGTCCGGATCGTGAAGACGGGGACGCCAGCGTCAGCGGTGTCGTTGTCGATCCGCAGACCGATCATACCGACGCCCATGGCATTCTGATCCGGGACGATTCCGGAAGAACCATCGACATCCTCACCGGAAACGGTGATGTCCCGGAATTCGAAGGGCTGCGCAGGGGGGATCGCGTTTCGCTCAGGTACAGTACCTCCATCAGTCTCGATACCTTCACGGGCGAATGCGGTCCGACGTATTTCTATACGGAGAACTCGGGCCGTATCAGACGCTGAGAGAATCTGTCGGCCGCTTTGGCTCCCAGCGCATGGTTCCATACTGATTTCTGACGTCCATCCGGCCTTCGCCGGCGGCCCTGATGACCGGAAAGAATATCCTCAGGGGTGAATCCATGAAAAAAATCATGTGTTTTCTGGCGCTCTGCGCTTCGGTTGCTTTCTCCGCACCCGGCGCCTATGCCGGCGGAGTCTCTGATTGTATGTGCAAAGGGCAGAAACTTTATGGAAAAGTAAAGGTGGTCAGAAACTTCGCTGACTTTAAGGTCAAGCGCGTGAGTAATTTTCCTGATCTCAAAGTGAAGAGGGTAAAAAATTTTCCCGACAGGTGTGGTGAATGGCAGTTCGTGGATAACTTCCCGGATTTCACCGTACAGTTCGTGGATAACTTTCCTGACTTTACCATTCAGTACGTGAACAGTTTCCCCGGCGAACGCTAGCCCGCCTGCTGGAAAAGCAGGGGAAAAGCCTCCGCCTGCGTTCCACTCTATATGAAAAGAAGCCTGTCCGTTCCGGAATAACCGGCTCGGACAGGCTTCTTTTATTTTAATGGGAAGTTCAGACTAGAACTCGTACCTGACCTGGAGATGGCCCGTCACGCCTTCGCGCTTCTCGCCAAAGTAGCCAGTGGTGCCGAGCATGAAGGAGAAGTCAGAATCGGCAGCGGGTTTGAAGAACACGCCGGCCTCGGCGATGGCCGTGTTACCCTTCAAATCGGTCGAAGGCACATCATAGCCGTAGATGGTGCCGCGGCTTTTGCTGTCGAACTGGTGTTCCCAGGCACCGCCCAGGTACCAGCTGAAGGTCTCATCCTTCTTAAAGTTGAGACGGGCGCCTGTGCGCACGCGGCTCGAGTAGATGTCATCGAACTCAAACTGCTGGCCGCAGATCGTGCCGTCGTCTCCCCACAGGTGGCCCCAGAAGTATTTGGCGTACACGTCAGCCGTCACATTGTCCGTCACATCCCACATATAGCCGAGGCCGCCGTGGGCGGTGAGGTAGGGGGCGCGGCCATCCCAGTCTGCAGTCTGTCCGTCAGACTGAATATCATGGCTCTGCCAGTCACCCATCATGAGACCGTAGCGGATGGAGCCTTCGGCGTAGAGCCCCTTCAGGAGATCCCTGTTCAGGAAGACCTTCGCCAGGGCGCCGACGCCGTAATAGTAGTCGTGCCCCTCGCTGTCTATGGACCGGCTGTCGTCCGGCTCGTACTCTGAGTGGAAACGGCTGAGGCCGGTTTCGAAGAAGACGCCGGCGAGGTAGCCCACGGGACCGATTTTACACTGGCGGGCGACACCGGCCAGCATGTTGCCGTAGCTCATGTCAAAGGTCGTGCCGGCCTTGTATGTGGAGTAGCCTCCACTCACGGCCATGAAGGCTTGGGCGCCGCAGGGCTCGCCCGGCAGGCACTGGCTTGCCTGAAGCGCGCGGTCAATGCCTTCGCCGGACACAAAGTCAGCGCCTTCGTCCATGAGGGCCGCGCTGGCCTGGCGGGAAGACGTGAACTTTTTGGTTTCAGGGTTAACTTTAACTGGCGCGTCCTTCTTCCAGCGGGCGATGAGATCCTGTCCGTTCTTGATGAAGTAATCCACCTCAAACGTCAGGAAGCCCTTCGTGAGCGTCTGGGATTTCGTCATGCCCGTTGAGCCGGTGGCGTTGTCCATGGTTCCGTCGTTGGCCACGGTCCCGGAGTAGGGGACGTAAGAGCCGTCGGGACCGATGGTCACGACAGTATTGCCGTTCACATAGAGGTTCGTGCCGGTGTAGCTCGACGAAGCCGTCGGAGTATGAATCAGGACATATTCCTCAGCGATATCACCTTCCTGGTTCCTGAGGTTCCCGATGAATACGTTGGTCATGGACCCCTTTCCGTCACCGATGACGGCGGACCGGGAGAGATCCACGCTGGCCCTGTCCTCTGCCACGTCGTAGAAGTTCAGGTTCTGAAAGTTCTGCAGGCTGGCGGCGTCGATCTGGCCGTATACATTGAAAGTATTGCCGGTGAACACGTCGGAGGACGAACCGCCGCTTCTGCCGCCATAGATGTCCGAGCCTGTGAAGCTGGCGCTGTCGTACAGGTTCACCGTGTTGTCCGTGGCCGTGCCGTCATCGTAGCCGCCGGCTATTTCGGCGTTCACCGTACCGCCCTTAACCGTGATCACGTTGCCCGTGGCGCTCCCGAGTGCCGTGTAGCCGCCAGCGATCTGCCCCTGAACCGTGCCGCCGTTAACGGTAATCTCATTGCCTGTGGCATCTCCGGTTTCTGTGTAACCGCCGTAAAGATGATCTTCTATCGTTCCGGCTTCAACGATAACCCGGTTTCCGGAGGCGTTCCCGGACAGGGTGTGCCCGCCTTCCGCTCCTTTACTGATGTCTCCTCCGGAAGAAATGACATTGCCTCTGGCATCTCCACTGTCAGTCCAGCCGCCGTAGACGGTGCCTTTCACGCTGCCTCCTGAAACAGTGACTTCGTTATCAGTCACATTGCCGGTGCCAGCGTAAATCTGCGCGCCATAAACGCTGCCCTCTACGGAAGCAGAATCGCCGATGGTAACTCTGCTTCCGGTAATATCGCCATTGTTCCTTCTGATATACCCGCCAAAAACGGATCCTTTTACGGACGCTGCGCCGGACATGGTGACAGCATTCCCGCTGACATTTCCGGAATCGGCGTCATTGGTATAATTAACGAAGGCGCCGCCATACACACTTCCTGCAACGCTGCCATCAGAGATATCAACAGTATTGCTTTCAACACTGCCGCTTCCGTGCAGCAGCATGCCGCCAAATATATCCCCGTCCGCGAAGGAGGCGTCAAGCTTCACGGCGTTTTCCCGGACAGAGGCTTCGCCTTCGGCAAACATGCCGCCATAAATATTTCCGCCTGCGCGGCTGCCGGAAGATAGAGTTACCTCGTTATGAACCACGTTCATGGAGGTTGAAGACATTCTCGCCGAATGACCGCCGAAAACATCTGCCCCCACACGGGCTCCATCAGTCAGAACTACGATGTTATAGGAGGTGTCGAGGAATCCGTGTCCGCCATAAACATTGCCATGAACGAAGGCTTCCGATCCGGACACGGTCACGCTGTTGCTGCTGGCTTCGCCATCCTGCGTGTACCCCCCGTACACGTTGCCGTCAGCTGTCTGATCCCCGGGCGTTGTGTCTTCGACCACGCTGTTGATAATGCTGACGCTGCTGCCGGTGGCCGTGCCCGACTGGGTGTAGCCGCCGTATACGTTTTTCTCCACAGTACTGTCCGTGAGTGTCACCGTGCCGCTGGCCAGGCCATTCGGTGTCCGGCTTGCGTAGACAGTGCCCAGGGCAGAAACCTTCGTAAGGAAAACCTTGTTGCCTGTGGCGTCACCCCGGCCATTGACGTCAACCCTGCCGGCGTACAGATCTCCGTCAAACGTCGTCCCGTCAGAGAGGGAAACCGTGTTATCCGAAGCATCGCCGGAAGCCGTGTAGCCGCCATATATTCCGCCCGTGACTGAAACATGGTTCAGATTCACTGTATTGGAGGAGGCGCCTGTCGTTCCACGGCCGCCATAAAGGCTGCCGCCGACTGTGCTGTTCTCCGATCCGGTCACCGTGCTGTAACTGGCGGCACCGCCGCCTGAGTACCCTCCGTAAACGTCCCCCGTCACGGAACTCCCCGTGAGGGTCCCCGTCGTGCGCGTGGATTCATCAGTGCCGCCTGCCGTGCCGCTGGCCGTATAACTTCCGTAGATACTCCGCGGAGCGCTGCTGACGTTTGTCAGGGAAACTTCGTTGTCAGTAGCATCACCCGAAGCCGAAACGAAGCCTCCGTAAACCACGCCGGTGACGCTGGCGCCTTCCCACAGAAGAACCGTATTGGAGGAAGCGCCTGCCGCCCCCCATCCGCCGTATACATCTCCGGAGACACTGCCTGTGGCGGATGCATCGCCGTCTGCCCCGATGGTTACGGTGCCGGCGGCAGCGGAACCCTGCTCAGCGCGGCCTCCGTAGACGCTGCCGGTCACGGAGCCTCCGGTGATGGTTACCGCGCCGCCTGCCTGACCGCTTTCCGAATATCCGCCATAGACACTGCCGGAAACAGTACTCAGGTCTCCTGTTTCACTGTTTACGCTGATATTCACGGTGCCGTCAGACGCGCCATCCGCAGCATATCCTCCGTACACGCTCTGCGACAGCACAGCGCCATTGAGGTTCACCGTGCCGCTGGCAGATCCGTTTTTTTCTGAGAAGCCGCCGTACACGTTTCCATCGACGCTATGGCCACTATACTGGCCGGTAATTGTTACCGTGCCGTCTGCCTGACCATTTTCCGAATATCCGCCGTAAACGCTGTCCGTTACCCAAGAGGCATTGAGGTTCACAGCACCGTCTGCCAGCTCCTCTCCCGTATAACTGCCATAGACATTTCCGCTGACATAACCGGATGTTACAGTGACAGCATTGCCCGTTGCTTCTCCGGATCCGGTACGGCCGCCGGTGACGATATAGTTTCCCCTCAGAAGAAAAGTATCCGTCAGCGTTACGCTGTTGCCCATAGCTTTTCCGGATTCAGTGACGCCGCCTTCTGCCCGGGCTCCCGCTTTTTGAATATTAGAACCATAGAAATAAGCCCTGTGCAGAGCAATCACATTGGATTCAGCGCCGTTCGTGCCCCGGCCTCCTGTCACGCTGCCATCGATAGAGATATATTGTGTGTCTCCACTGCTGAACACGGAACTGCTGACAGCTTTGCCGTCATACGTCAGCCCGCCAATAAGATCGCCGATGACAGTGACGCGGGCACCGCTGAGCACCAGACTTCCGGTTACATCGCCGGAAGAAATTTCGTCGTTGCCATACTGATTACCGTTTATGCTCCCTGAAATCGTCCTGGCAGGAGCAGAAACGCAGAGAGTAAGGGAAACCCACGCGGCCACTGCGCAGAGAAACCAAGGCGCGCCCCGCCCGCTTCCCGCCGGTAAAGACTTTTTCCCATGCCGGAATATGACAGCCGTACTCCCTGATCCCGGGCCTTTCCCCGGCTTCCGATTCAACAGATTCATGCAGACACTCCTCATTCATTCCATCATGCGGACGAGGCGGAACAGGGGAATTCCGCGCAGGCAGCACACCGCAGACAGTCACTGAAAAATGCAGGCTGATTGACTGGTTGCTTTCAGGACAGCCTCCCGCGGCCTTTCCGGCTCACGGGCAGAGGGGAAAAGCAGTTTTCACGGCGCAGTTCTTTTTCAGAAAGCGGAACGGGGAAATTCCTCTTCTGAAAAAAAGCATTCCGTAGAACAAAAAAATACTACTCTTTTGCTATCCCTTTTCTGCACGCCTTTACGATACAACACGGCAAAACACAACACTTTTGCATGCTCAAACAATATCAGAGGAGGACGATTCTGCAGTATAACGTCATTCCCGGCGTGCACATATCTCCCCGGAAGGCGTCTTTTCTGGAAAAACTCCTTTTATTTTCAATAGGATACATTGTATCGATTTGTGCTGGCAGTTTTTGAATAAAAAATTCAAAATTTAACATCGTCAAAGCAATATTTTATATATTACTGCAAAACAGTATCCATATCTATTATTTTTACTTCAATATTTTTGTTATGTATAAAAAACAGCTTTTATCATAAAAGAGTATTTTTTGTATAATAAATATGATCTATGTTATATCATCACAAGTTTCACGTAACAAATGGGACACATATGTCTGAATTCGTATAAGCAGTATTTAACTGGTGATACGCAAGTGTATGAATCTATACATTTATGCTTCGAAAAAGTCCGCCATCCCGCTGCTTTTAAGACACAAATCAGCACCGCCTCCTGCCACAGGGCAGGAAGACATTACCGGGTACATCCGGAGAGGGGAGGGGGCGCTCTGCCGGGGCAGGACGCGGGCATTCGCTCCGGTTCATTCATGGAGCGCGTGTCTTTTTGGGAGGGCGGCAGCCGGCACGTCGCCGGCCGTTCAGGCTTTTGCGCCTCTGAGTTTTCCGCCTTCGGGCCAGCGGATGGAAAGATAGCCTGGGCCGCTCTGGCGGAGCGTCATGCTGTCAGGGAACCTGAGTTCCTTCCATCTCGCGAGCATGCGGTCATTCGAGAGGGGGAGGGGGCGGGCGCCGCCGCAGGCGTCCCAGAACTGGCGGGTGACAGCGCTGAGCCAGAAGTTGCCCGTGCGCAGGAAGACGCGCTTCGCGGGATCGAGGAGGAGGGTCACGGAGAGCTCCCGGCCGGGAGCCAGGGGCGTCGAGAAGAAAAGCCTCACGCGCAGCACCTCGCAGCCGCGGCCTCCGCCGCTGGCTATAACGTAGCGGACGGGCTCGCTGATACTGGTGAGCCTGGCCTGAAAGTCCCTGCCTCCGGCGATGAGGCGCTCTTTTGCCTCGGCTCTGGCCTTTGCCTCTTCCTCTTTCGCGCGTTTTTTCATCTCGGCTTCGCGGGCGAGACGCTCGGTTCTTGCCCGGCGTACGGCCTCGCCGCGTTTCTCCAGGAGATCCATGACATCAAAGGAGACTTCTTCGAGTTCCATGCGGTCGTCATTGACGCTGACAAGGGGCGCCCCGCATTCGGGACAGCGCAGCTTCTTCGCCGAGCCGGAAAAAACAGCGCCGCACCAGGGACATTCCACTTTTCCGGATCTGTCCGTCCCGTCCTTTGCGGAAGCACCGCCGCCCAGCGGCTTTGTCCCGTCAGCGCGCACGCGCGGATGATCCGGGGAACCATGGCGGCCCACGTTGTCCACAAGATCGAGGAGGAGACAGTCGGTTTTGCCGGGGCAGGTTCTGAGGCCCCTGCCCACCATCTGCACGTAAAGGGCAGGGGACATGGTCGGCCGGCACATGATGAGGCAGTCGACGGAAGCGCAGTCCCAGCCTTCGGTGAGAATACCCACATTGCAGAGCACGCGGATCTTTCCCCGCTCAAAATCCCTGAGTGCCCCGCGGTTCTCCTCTGACGGCCTGGAAGAATCTACTGCGGCCGCGCTGATGCCTGCGGAGTTAAAGCACTGCGCGAGGAGAACGGCGTGCTGGATGGTGCAGCAGAAAGCGACCGCGGCCTTTCTGTCGGACGCGTATTCCCGGAAGGCCTTGACCGCGCTCTCAAGCTGCAGGCTGCGGCACATGAGCTCGGCCAGGGCGCGCTCGTCATATTCGCCTGTGCGCATGACGTTTACGGAGGCGAGATCCCGGCGCAGGGTGCCGCACGTTCTGGCGCGCAGGGGCGCGAGATAGCCCTGGCGCTGCAGCTCGTTCATGGAGATGCGGCTGTCGAGTTCCGGCCACCACGGCTCGGATCCGTCTGCCGCCGTACTGCCGTAGATGTAGCCCTGCCCGAGGCGGTAGGGCGTGGCCGTTACTCCGAAGACGCGCGCGCCGGGGCGGCGGCTCAGGATGGAGCGGATGACATCCCCGTAGACAGAGCTGACGTTCTTCGGACCGAGCCTGTGGCACTCGTCTATGATTACGACGTCCACACGCGGCAGCTCGCCGAGGTGGTTGTGCACGGTCTGGGGCGAGCCCACGATAACACCCGCGTCCGTGTCGCAGGATTTGGAGACGGAGGCGCACATAAAGCCCATGCTGGCCTGCACGCCGGTTCCTTCCCAGCCCTTCAGAAGCTTGTCCATGGCCTGGCGCACGAGGATGGCGCGGTGGGCCAGAATGAGGCAGCGCATGTGCCAGTTCTCATAATAGTAACGCGCCAGGGCGCAGAACATAACGGTCTTGCCGGCGCCCGTGGCCGCCTGCAGCAGAAGAAACTGGTGGGTAAGGGCGCGGCGCGTCAGCGTGCCGAGAGCGCGGCTCTGATAGGGGCGGAGCGTGAACATGCGGAGGGAATTTTTCAGGCGGGAAAAGACAAAAAATTTTTTTCGCGCCGAACAGGCCTTATTTCAGAAGGTTGACGCCTGACCGGGGAAAAACAACACTTGAAGGAATAGACGAACTTGAATAAGGTGGGAGCTGAATTTCAATTCCGGGGCGTTAAGGAATTGAAGAGGCGGGCCCGCCGGTTTTTCCGGCGGACCCTTATTTTTTTATATTTTCGAGGGAGCGGCAGTCAGGTCCGTGAGCACAGCGGCGCGCAGACCATCCAGGATGCGCTTCAGTTCATCAACGGCCTCATCAAAAGACATGTTACCACCGGCCTTGCGGCCTGTTTCCGTACGGCATTCGCTCATGCTGCACCTCCCTGATTTCCGGGGCGGATTTTCCGCCCTTCAAGTTATCCTTTAAATTAAGCCTTTCGCGGCTCGTTGGCAAGGGGTTTTCCCCTGAATTTTTCCCGAAAAAACAAACAGAAAACGCGGCGCGGCGCGCCGTCAGGCTTGACTTCCCTGCCCCGGCCCTTTACCCCCTTTCCTGAGAATGATTCTCCGGAAAATAACGACCGCAGGGGGAAAAAATGGCTCTGAAACTCAATCCCGCGCTGAGCTTCGCCGGACGTCCCGCTCCCGCCGTGGAAGGCAGGGAAGGGATTCCGCTCTATCTCTGTCCCATCCAGGCTGGCTTTCCTTCGCCCGCGGACGACTTCATGGACGGACGGCTGGATCTGCACCGCCATCTTGTGCGCAACGAAGCGGCGACCTTCTTCCTGCATGTCACTGGCGACTCCATGCTCGGAGCGGGCATCCACGACGGCGATCTGCTCGTTGTCGACCGCTCCGTGACAGCTGACAGCGGACGCGTGGTTATCGCCGCGCTGGACGGGGAGCTCACGGTGAAGCGTCTCCTCCGGGAGAAGGGACGCGTGCTGCTGAAGCCCGCCAATCCCGACTATCCGGACTTCGACATCACGAACCGGGAGTACGTGCACATCTGGGGCGTGGTCACCTACGTCATCCACAAGCTCTGAAAAACCGTCAGCCCGGAGGTATCCCCCGTGATATCAGGACAATCCGCCGGCCTCTGGCTCCTGGCCGACTGCAATAATTTCTACGCTTCCTGCGAACGGCTTTTCCGTCCCGACCTCAGGAACAGGCCCGTCGTCGTGCTCTCCAACAACGACGGCTGCGTCATCGCGCGCTCGGCCGAGGCCAAAGCGCTGAACATAGCCATGGGCGAGGCGGAGTTCAGAATTCACGGTTTCCTGAAAGAGCACGGTGTCGCCGTCTTTTCCTCCAACTTCGCCCTCTACGGCGATCTCTCGGCCAGGGTCATCCAGACGCTTGAAACCCTGTGCCAGGACGTGCGCCAGTATTCCATTGACGAGGCCTTCTGCCGGCTCACCGGCGCCGAGGCCGCCCGTCTCCATCGGCATCTCCTCCACCAAAACCCTGGCCAAGCTGGCCAACCACGCGGCCAAGAAAAGCGGACGGGGACTGTGGCAGGTCCTGCCCGGGGAAGAGGAATGCTCCCGGCTTCTGAGGGAGAGTCCCGTGGAGGAAGTCTGGGGCGTGGGCAGGCGCGTGGCCGCCCGGCTCAGCGCGGCAGGCATCCGCACGGCCTTTGATCTCGCCCGCGCGGACGACGCTTGGATACGCCGCCGTTTTTCTGTCACGCTCTGGAACACCGCGCTCGAGCTGCGCGGCGTCTCCGCCGTGCCGGACGGCGATCCCGGGTCAATCCGCCAGACGCTCGTGGTTTCGCGCTCCTTCGGGCACCGCATCACGCGGAAGGATCTTCTCATGGAAGCCATTTCCGCCTTCACCGAACGCGCCCTGGAGCGGCTCCGCGGCGAGAGGCTGGTGGCCCGGGGCTTTTCCGTGCACGTGCAGACTTCGCTTTTTGAAAAGGACGGAGTCTACGCCAATTCCGCGACCGTGAACCTGCCGTTCCCCTCAGCCGACACGGCGCTTTTCCTGAAGAAGGCGCGCGGCGCGCTGAACGCCATCTGGAAGCCCGGGTACCGCTACGCCCGCGGCGGCGTCATGCTTTTCAGCGTGGAGCGGGAGGACAGGCGTGAGCTGAGCCTTCTCGCGCCGCAGAAGGACGGGAAGAAGCAGGCCAGGCTCATGAAAGCGATGGACGACATCAACGCCCGCTACGGGCACAGGACCGTGACTTTCGCCTCCGCGGGGCTCCCCTCAGACGAGAGCGCCCCCTGGAAGATGAACCGCTCAAATCTCTCTCCGGCGCGGACCACGAGCTGGAAGGAGCTGGCTACAGCCAGGGCGTAAACCCCGGAATTTTCCGGAAGACACACAGTACAGCGTATCCGCCGGCCGGCGGAGCAGGGAGGAGTATGACAGCTGACAGGAAGCACGGGTTCATGGCCGCGGCAGCGGAGGAGGCCGGCGGCAATCTGGAAAGCGGCGAGGGAGGTCCCTTCGGCGCCGTCATCGTGAAGGACGGGAAAATTGTCGGCCGCGGGCACAACCGGGTTCTGGCCGCTCAGGATCCGACCTGCCACGCCGAGATCGAGGCCATACGCGACGCCTGCCGGAACCTCGGCACGCGCGATCTCTCGGGGTGCGAGATCTACACCTCGTGCTACCCCTGTCCCATGTGCCTCGGCGCCATCATCTGGGCCAACATCAGAACCGCGTACTTCGGCAACACCGCGGAGGACGCGGCCCGCGTCGGCTTCCGCGATGACTATATCTACCGCTTCATCGAAAACGGCCGGAAGGACGACGGTGTCCTCTCCCTCCGTCAGCTCGACAGGGACCTGACCATCAGAACCTTCGACGCGTACAGGGAAAGCGGCAGGGAAATATACTGAGTCCGCCGGTCCCTTTTCTCCGCACGGGTTTTTTCCCTGCCGCAGCCCGCGGGAAGCGGGGACGCGGGACAGGGGACAGGCAAACTGATACAGGCATAAAAAAACATTCCGCACGAGGCGGAACCGGCCTCCGGCCGGAAGAGGAGGAGCCATGCGCTGGCAGGATCGCGAAGGAAGCAGCAATGTGGAAGACAGGCGCGGCAGCGGAGGCGGAGGAGCCCTTGGACGGGGCGGCGGCTACGGCGTGAGGGGCGGCGTCCCCCTCAGGGGAAAGACAGGCCTCATCGTGATCGCCATTGTCATCGTGGCAGCGCTTCTGGAAGGCTCCGGCCTGCCCGTGCAGGTGCAGGAACAGCAGCGGACAGACTCCGGACAGGCCCGCGGAAGCCGGAGCGGACAGTCCGGAACGGGCTCGCCGCAGGACGAAATGGGGCGCTTCATCTCCGTCATGCTCAAAACCACGGAGGAGGCCTGGGGCGGCATCTTCAGAGAGGCCGGGAAGCAGTACAGCCCGGCCAGGCTCGTGCTTTACACGGGGCAGACATCGACGGCCTGCGGCTACGGCCAGTCGGCCATGGGCCCCTTCTACTGCCCGGCTGACGAAAAGGTCTATCTGGATCTGTCCTTCTACCGCGACATGCAGAATCATCTCGGCGGCGGAGGAGACTTCGCCCTCGGCTACGTTCTGGCCCACGAGGTCGGTCATCACGTGCAGAACCAGCTCGGCATTACGGACAGGGTGAGCGGCCTTGAGCGCGGGGCCCCGAAGAAGGAAGCCAACAGGCTCTCCGTCATGCTGGAACTGCAGGCAGACTGCTTCGCCGGCGTCTGGGGACGCTACACGGCGGATCAGGGCATGCTGGAGAACGGCGACCTGCAGGAGGCCCTGGACACGGCCGCGGCCATTGGCGACGACAGGCTGCAGCGCCAGAGCCAGGGCCGTGTCGTTCCGGACAGCTTCACTCACGGCACCTCAAAGCAGCGCTATACATGGTTCCGCAGGGGATTCGACTCCGGGAATCCGCAGCAGTGCAACACGTTCGCCGAAATGCGCTAGGCTGTATCCGGAGAGCACTCCGGGCTCCTGATCCGTCCCGGAACGTGATGTTTTACTTCAGGAATGCAGTCTACGGGCCGGGATCAGGTTCGTTCAGAAAATAAAAGCCTGCTCGCCGGAAAGGCCGGCAGCAGGCTTTTTTCCACGGTTCAGGCCTTCCGTCTGCGTCATTCCGCCTTTTCCGCCGGCTGTCCGGCCTTCTTCTCCGGCCTTTCGCTGATCAGGATGCCGGCCAGTACGAGCGCGCAGCCAGCGAGGGAGGAGAGGGTGAGCCTTTCGCCATAGAGGCAGCCAATCACGCCGCCCCAGACGGGCTCGCCCGTGTAAATCAGTGTGGCCTTGGTGGGTGGCACGCTTTTCTGCGCCCAGGCGATGACGCTCTGGATGAGAGCCGTGCACACGCCGAGGCCGATGCCCGCGGCGAGCACATAGGGAGAGAGGGAGACGCTCTCGCCATTCAGGGGCATGCTGGCACCCGCTAGAAGGGCGGTTACCACCAGTTCGACAAGCGTGACGCGGCGGGGGTCGGTGCCCGGCACGATCATGGCGATGACAATGATCTCCAGGGCGTAAACGATGGCGCAGCCGATGGTGAGGAGTTCTCCCCTGCCGAGGCCTCCGGAGACATCCATGCCCGAGAGCAGGATGACACCGGGAAAAGCGAGCGCCAGCCCGATGAGGGCCATGCGGCCGGGCCTGCGGCGCATGATAAGCCACTCGAAGAGAGGCACGAGGGGAACATAGAAGGCCGTGATAAAGGCCGATCGCGAGGCCTCGATATAGGCGAGGCCGGCCGTCTGCAGGCTGTATTCCACGTAGACGGTGACGCCGATGACGATGCCGCCCCAAATCTCCCTGCGGGTAAACCGTTTCAGGACGGGCAGGCTCACAAGGGCAAGAGCAAGGGATGCAGCTCCGAAGCGCAGGCACACGAACCAGAACGGTCCGCATTCCTGCATGGCCAGACGGATAACCAGGAAGGTGCCGCTCCAGATCATGGTCACGCCGCACAGGGCCAGTTCCTGAGCCGTAAAAAGAGTTTTCTTCACGAATGTTTTCCCTCCGCGCAGGCGTATAGCGGCAAAGGGAAACGAACGCAAACAAAAGGTCAGGCCCCCGCCGGGACTGTGCCTGACGGGGGCCTGAAACGGCAGTGCACCTGTGAACTTACCCGAGGAGAAGCCCGGCGAGATGCCCGAGTACTGGAAGGGTGAGTTCGGAACCCGGACGTCCGACTATCTGCAGCCCCACCGGAAGACTGTCCGCTCCCATGGCGGAGCGGCCTACGGTAAAGGTGCCGTCAGGCGACACGGAGCCCATGGGCAGACAGAGAACGGGGAGGCCGGCGTGCGTCCAGGGCACGTTCATGACGGGATCGCCAGTGCTGTCGAGTCCGGCCGGAGCCGGTCCCGTGGCGGCAGGCGCGCTGAAGGCGTCAATATGATTTTCCTCCATGTACTGGGCGAGCCTGGCGCGCAGGGACTCGGCCGAACTGCAGCCCCTGAGAATGGCCTGCTGCCCGTATTCGCGTCCGCGGGCCACGCAGTCCCTGGTGGGCTGCCTTACGAGGCAGCCGAACTTCTTCCAGAGCCTGTCATGCGTGGCCGCGAGTTCCGCGGAGGTCAGTCTTTCATGAATTTCCCGGATGGACGGCCAGTCTGGCAGGACATCGCAGTCCCGGATGAGGAGAGCCTCGCTTTCCGAAAGTTTCCGGCACACGGCCTCAAAAAGCTTCAGGCAGACCGGATCCGCCTCCTCAAGGTAGGGTCCCCGCGGCACGGCGAGGCTCCAGAAGCGGGGCACGCCGGGCCTCGCGCTGTCAGGGACGACCAGGGCGTCGAGCACGAGAGCGGCATCGGACATGCTGCTGCAGAAGAAACCCGGCTGGTCCACGGATTCGGAGAAAGGCACGATGCCGGCCGTGGAGAGAGTGCCCCGGCCGGGTTTCACGCCGATGACGCCGCAGTAGGAGGCTGGGCGCGCCACGGACCCCTTTGTCTGCGTGCCGAGGGCCAGCGGGAAGTAGCCGCTCCGGCAAACTCCGAGCTCTGGGTGATGCCCATGACCACGCAGCCGAGCTTTTTCAGCGCCGTGACAATATCGGCCTCCGGGCCGCGGAAGCAGCTCGCGGGGAGCAGGGATCCCGCGTGGATGGCGTAGCCGGCCGTGCGGTAGAGATCCTTGACGCCGACTGGCACGCCGAAGAGCGGAGGACGCACGCGGGGATCAGGCCAGTGGTGTTCCAGGTCGTCAAGCACGTCAAGCACGCGGCGCGGACTGAATCCGCCATCCGTGAAGACGTGGAGCTCGTCCTCCCGCTCCGCTATGCGGTGGAAGAGGGTGCGGTAGATTTCCTGCAGGCGCGCGCCTGAGGCTGTCCGGAAGAGATCTGTCGTGAGCCGCGGAGGCAGGTCGTCTGTCATAGGATTACCCCTTTGCCCAGTCGTTCAGGAGGGCCCGGTACATGGAATAGCAGGCGGTAATCTGATCCGTGGGGCAGAACTCGTTGGTCTGATGGGCCTCGGAAGAGGGGCCGGGACCGAGGATGAGCACGGGCAGATCCGGCATGACGGAGCGCAGGGCTGCCGCATCCGTAAAGAAGGCCACGCTCATGGGGCCCGGACGGCCGCCAAGGAAGGGAGTCAGCACGTCAAAGGCGTGGGAGAGCCAGCCTTTGTCCGGATCCGTCCACACAGGCGGAATATCAAGGAGCGTCCCGAATTCCGCCTCACCCTCCGCGAGAGCAATGACGCGATCCCTGATTTCAGCGTTGTCCTGTCCCGGAATGGTGCGGATATCGAGGGTAAGGGCTGCGCTGTCCGGGACGGAATTGATATTGAGGCCGGCCTTCATGGTGGAAAAAATCCAGGTTCCATGGCCGAGCACGGGATGCTCACCTTCGAGCCTGAAGCTCTCCAGCATGCGCGATCCGAAACGGATGAGTTTGTCGAGCGCGTTGACGCCCTTTTCAGGCATGGATCCATGGGCCGTGACGCCCTTCGAGACAGCCTTCATCCAGAGCGTGCCCTTGTGGCCGCAGAGGGGCAGGGCGCCCGATGGTTCGCCCACGATGGCAGCCTTCACGTTTTTCATGAAGGTTTTATTCCCCGCCATGTGGAAGGATCCCTCGCAGCCCGTCTCCTCGCCGCCGTAAATCTGCACGGTCACGGATTTGCCCGCTTTGGCCGCCAGACGGCCTTCAGCGCAGGCTGCCAGAGTCAGGGCTGCGGCGCCGCTCTTCATGTCCGAAGCGCCGCGGCCCAGGAGCTTCCCGTCCGAAATTTCGCCTTTCAGGGGATCAAAATCCCAGGGGGCCGCGCCCAGAGGCACGGTATCAATATGGCCGCAGAGAAGGATCGAAGGCCCTTCCCCGATGCGGGCAGAGAGGCTGCACCGCTTCGGATTGGCGGGATCATAGAAATCGAAAGTAACACTGAAACCTGCCTCCTCAAGAAGAGGGGCCAGGATATCAAGGGCTGCCCTTTCGTCGCCGCCGGAGATGGTGTTGCAGCGGACGAGTTTCTGGGCAAGCGCTATGGGATCGTCTGTCCTTTGCATGGTGTATTCTCCCGGCGCGGACCGCCGCGTGGCGGGGCGCCAATAAACCCGGTATGAAGAAAAACAGGAGACCCGGAAACGCCGCGGCTCAGCCGAAATAGGCCTTGCGCACGTCTTCGTTCCCGCGCAGTTCCTCAGCCGTTCCAGAGGCCACGATGCGCCCCTGGGCCAGGACGTAGCCGCGCTGGGCTATGGCCAGGGTCTGGCGCACGTTCTGCTCCACAAGGAAGACGGCCGTGCCGGCACGGCAGATGTCGCGGATGACGCGGAAGTTCTCGGAGACCAGGGCTGGCGAAAGACCGAGGGAGGGCTCGTCAATGATGAGGAGCTTCGGCTCGTTCATGAGGCCGCGGCCGATGGAGACCATGGCCTGCTCGCCGCCGGACATGGTGCCCGCTGCCTGGGTGCGGCGCTCCTTCAGGCGGGGGAAGAGATCATACACGCGCGCGAGGCGCTCCCTGATGCGGTTTCTGTCCCGCTCCTGATAGGCTCCCATGAGCAGGTTTTCCTCCACGTTCATGGCGGGGAAGACGCGGCGTCCCTCGGGGATGCAGGAGATACCCATGGACACGATGCGGTGCGGGGGCAGCCCCGTGATTTCAAGGCCGTCAAACTGGATGGTGCCTGCGTGAGGCTTCGTGAGGCCGGTGAGGGCCCTGATGAACGTGGTCTTGCCCGCGCCGTTGGAGCCGAGCAGACAGGTGATCTCGCCGGGATTGATTTCCACGTGCACGCTGTTGAGCACGTCGGCTTTGCCGTAGGCAACGCACAGACTGTCCGCAATGAGCGGTTTGAAAGTGGCCATTATTCGTCCTCCGTGACTTCCCGTCCGAGATACGCCTCGGCGACAGTGGGATCCTTCGTCACCTCGTCGTAGGTGCCTTCGCAGAGCTTCGAGCCGAAGTTCAGGACGACGACGCGCTGGCACACGCGGTGGATAACGTTCATCTCGTGCTCAATGAGGATGATGGCGGGCCTGTCATCTCCCGTGTTCATGCTGATGATTTCATCCATGAGACTCTGGGTCTCATCAAGGGTCATGCCCGCGCTCGGCTCGTCAAGGAGCAGAAGCCGGGGCTTCGGCATGAGGGCGCGCACGATTTCCACACGCCGCCTGTCGAGCATGCTGAGCTCGGAAACGGGATGATCAAGTTTCTTTCCGAGGCCGGGGTTCAGGGCTTCGAGTTTTTCGGCTGCCTCTTCACGGCAGGCGCCGTACTCGGCGAGAAAGGCCTTTCTCCGGAAGATGTTGTGCATAAAACCGAGGCTGAGGCGCGTATGGTTGCCGACCATGATGTTGTCGAAGACTGTGAGATCGGGACAGAGCCTGGAGCGCTGGAAGGTGCGGGTGACACCCGCCCGGCACACTTCCTGCGGAGAGGCGCCGGTGATGTCGCGGCCGTCCACCACGACGCGGCCCGCGCTCGCGCGGTAAATGCCTGTCACCACGTTAAAGAAGGTTGTCTTGCCGGAGCCGTTGGGACCGACAAGCCCCACGGTCTCGCCGGCGTCGACGTGCATCTCCAGCGCGTTCAGGGCCACGAGACCGCCGAAGCGCATGGTGAGATCCGTGCATTCAAGCAGATGTGCCATTACGCCCTCCCGGTGTATGTACGCGGCCTGCGGGGCAGGAGTCCTGCCGGACGATAGAGAATCATGAGCAGGACGATGGCCGAGTAGATAAGATAGCGGTATTCCTGAATAACCTGGAACTTCTCGGGGAGCATGACCATGAAGGCCGCTGCCAGGATGACGCCCCAGCGGCTGCCAAGGCCGCCGAGAAGCAGGATGGACAGGAAGAGCAGCGAGTCAGAGAACGCGAAGTTCGCCGGGCTGATGTACGCCAGCATCATGGCGTAGTAGGCGCCGGCTATGCCGCAGATGAAATTGCCGACAGTGAAGGCCCAGATTTTCCAGCGGGCAATACTGATGCCGAAACAGGCTGACGCGGTCTCGTCCTCGCGCACGGCGTCAAGGGAAAGCCCGAGCCAGGAGCGCTCAAGGAGCGTGGTGAAGGCGAAAACAGCCACAAGCAGGACAATGGCGAGGAAGTCATAGCTCAGGTAAAAAGAGCACTCCATGCCGAAGAGTTTCGGCTCTTCCGCAAAGGAGAAGCCGAAAAGACTGAACGGATCCACAGGCACGCCCTGCGGGCCGCCGAACCACGGGCAGACTTCAAGGAAAACCTTAAAGAGCAGGGCAAAGGCCATGGTCACCAGGGCTGCGTAGTTGCCGGAGGTGCGCAGCACGGGGAGGAGCAGAATGCAGCCCACAAGGCTCGCGGAGATGCCGCCGGCCAGGATAGCCAGGACGGGGGTGAGGCCGGTATCCGTCATAAGCAGGGCCGCGGTATAGCCGCCCACGCCGAAGAAAGAGGCGCCAGCGAAGTTGATGAGTCCCGTGTAGCCGAGCTGGACATTGATACCGAGCACGGCCGTGGAATAGATGAACACGGTGCCAAGGAGGAAAAGCACGTAATGGTCGTCATGGAAGAAAAGGACGAGAAAAACGGCCATGGCCAGCATGAGGCCGGCCCAGAGGCGCCCGGCCCTGTGCACGCATTCAAGCACAGGATCAAGGACGCCGGCGATTTTGAGCAGGGCAACAGCAGCCACGCCTCCGGCTATGGCCGCGGCGATGGACACCTGCGCCTCGGCTTTCAGGAGACAGATGAGATAGGCGGAGACGGCGAGGGCGGAAACGACGCACACGAGAGGGGCAGGAAGCCCGGAAATCCATTTCACTCTGGCCATTGCTAAACCCTCCTGCTGACCTTCTCGGCAAGCAGTCCGGTCGGCTTCCAGGCTATCAGGGCGATGACGACGCCGAAGGCGAAGACGTCCTTGTACGCGCTGCCGAAGGGCAGGGCGACCGCGCCGATGGTCTGCAGGAAAGCGAAGAGGAAGCCGCCGATGATGGCGCCGTAAATATTGCCAAGACCGCCTATGACGGCGGCGCTGAAGCCGATGGCGCCGAGCATGAGGCCCACGCCGAAGTTGATTTCGCTGTAGTAGATTCCGTTCATGACGCCGGCCAGGGCGCCGACGCCGTTACCGAGCGCAAAGGCCGTGACAAGAACAAGCGTGAGGTTGACGCCCATGAGCTGGGCAGCCTCCTCGTCCTGGCTCACGGCGCGTATGGCCATGCCGATACGCGTGCGGGAAATCACGAGATGCACAATGATGATGGCCGCGGCGCCGGCGAGAAAAAGAATGACATTATCGAGCCTGAGGCTGAGGGCGCCGAGGGCGAGGCTGGTATCGGGGAGCAGATGGGGGAACGGCTGCGGGTTGGAGCCGTTCGGGTAAAAGAGCCGGATGGATTCACGCATCACGGTGCCGAGCATCATGGTGGCGAGAAGCGTGTTCAGGGCCGGCGCCCTGCGCAGGCGCATGATGAGCGTACGTCCGAGGATCACCCCGAACAGGGCCATGGCTCCGATGGCAACGGCCAGAACTATCGCGAGCGCAAGGGCTGCGCTCATGGTCGGGTACGTGGCCGACAGATATGCGTATGTCGCAAGGCCCGTGAACGCGCCGAGCATGACCGTGTCACCGTGTGAGAACACGATGACGTTGAGCACACCGAAGAAGAGGGTGAAGCCCACGGCCACAAGCGCGTACATCATGCCCAGCATGAGCCCGTTGATAATGAACTGGGCTATCAGGGATGTATCCATAAAAATTCCTTAAAATTTCCTTCTCCCGCGCGGGCGGTCTGCAGAAAATTGCCCCTCACTCCCGCAGGAGCGAGGGGCTTCCCAGAAGAGAGGGTGACGTTTTGGTTCAGAGGAATTTACTTTGAAACGGGGCTCTTCAGATGACGCTTTCCGGAAGCGTATTCGCTTTCAGGCCAGTAGACCCACTTGCCGTCCTGGACCACGAAGGGGCTCACGGCAGGTTCGATGTTCTGGCCGTGATCGTCATAGGTGACCTTGCCGACGAGCGTATCCGCGCCCTTGATGCCGGAGAGATACTGCGCAACCTTCACGCGGTCGGGTCCCACGTGCTCAACAGCCTCGATGAGCTGCTGCATGGCCACATAGGCGAAGGGGCCGTAGGCTTCGGCGGGTTCCTTGAAGTTATGCTTCTGGTAGCTCGTGATGAACTTCGAGCCGCCGGCCAGCTTTTCAATGGGAGTGGCCTC
>OGFF01001304.1_pt1 | contig 27524 bp, 26 predicted proteins | sample 1570751 | NCBI WGS metagenome assembly OGFF01 (sample SAMEA2581951, study PRJEB24529) | metagenome | biome: Human gut stool | place: China | collected 2011 | reverse complement strand
AGCGCATCCTTGGTAAGGATGAGGTCGCCAGTTCAAATCTGGCTAGCAGCTCCAATAAAACGTCCGGCCAATCGGCTGGGCGTTTTTTAAATATTTTGCCGGAAGAACTGGCGACCGAATCCCAGGCGCGAAGCGCTTTTTTAAATAAGAGGTCGGAAGGGTTCCCGAAAAGCGCAGCTTTTTGGGAAGCCGGTAGCCAGTTCAAATCTGGGGAGCTTCTCCAATAAAACGTCCGGCCAATCGGCTGGGCGTTTTTGTTTGCGCAGCCACCACCGCTGCGGCGGGAGAGATTAGAAAATACATAAAACGAAAAGGAGAATGACCATGGCACAGACCGGTACATACACCATTTCCCCCAGGGCCTCTCAACGGCTGGATCTTGCGAAGCTGTGGTTTTCCTTCATGGTGGTGTTTATTCACGCCAATCAGGAGGGGGTCAACCTGGTTGGGGGGAATATTGTGTTCGAGACCCCTGCCTGGCTGGCGCTGATCAAGCGTCTGGGCTCAGATATCATTCCCCGGTGCGCCGTGCCCGGCTTCTTCCTGATCGCCGGAGTGCTGCTGTTCCGGAAGCCTTTTTCCTGGAAGGAAAATATGCGCAAGAAGTGCCGGTCCCTGGCGGCACCCTATCTGCTGCTGAATACACTGTGGATTCTTTTCTATCTGGTCTGCCAGTCTCTGCCGGTGGTCTCCGGCTTCTTCACCCAGAACCCCATTGCGGCCTGGGGATGGCTGGACTGGCTGGATGCTTATACCGGCTTTCGCGCAGGCGGGCCTATGGTGTACCACCTGTGGTTTTTGCGGGATCTGTTCCTTATGAATCTCATTGCCCCGGCCATTGGCTGGGTGACAAAAAAGGCGCCTACGGCTTCTGCAGCTCTGGTGCTGGCGCTGTATTTGCTGCGGGCGAAGACCCGTTACTTTGGGATATCCATTGAGACCATCTGCTTCTTTACCCTGGGGGCCTGCCTGGTCCGGTGGGATGTGCATCTGGACAGCGTGAAGAAGAAATGGCCGCTGGCAATTGCCTATGCGCTGCTGGTGATCGCCTCGGTGGTGACCGACACACTGGTTGTGAAAAAGCTGTGTATTTTGACGGGCGTGGTTTTCTGGCCGGTGTGCACCACGGATTTTGCTCCCGGCCGGTTTTTAAAATGGTTGATGCCCTTCTCGCTGGACATTTACCTGTTCCATCAAATGACCATGACCGTCTTCTTTAAACTGGTCAACAAACTGGTGTATCCGACTCCTGCTGCCCAGCTGGTGGAGTATTTGGGGATGCCCTTTGTGATGTTCGCGTTCTGCACCGGTTTGGCGGTGCTGCTCAGAAGATTTCTGCCGAAGACCTACAGCCTCCTCACCGGAAACCGGGGAAGGGCAAGAATTCCGCAGACATAAAAAACAGGCCGCCCTGCGCTCCCGGAAAATCGGGAACGCAGGGCGGCTTTTGCGGCTTATGTCAGATGCAGCAGCTTTTTGGCAGCCTTGCCCAGGCGATGGACGGTGCCGCTCAGGGGGGAATCTCCGTGGGCGAAGGTCCGCAGACCGTGGAGGAGCCATTCCTGCCAGAGCTGACGGCAGCGGCTGCCGAAACGGAGGTGGCCATAGCGCTGGTAGTCATGCATATCCCGCTTGGCGCTGCCAACAAAGTGGATGTTGTACATTTGCTGTGTACCGCCGGAGACGGGGTAGAAGATCGGCAGGCCGCCGTCCTTTGGAATGGGGAATTTTTTCATGCGGGGGCGCTTGTCTACCAGAAATTCATTGTCGCTGTAGTTGACGGCGAACCAGACGGTATTGTTGAAGGACTTCCCATCCTCCGGGACGGACATATTGTAAAAGCGCATTTTGGGCCGGTCCTGAACCCAGAGATAGATCAGGCTCATTTCCGTTACGCCGCCGGGAATATTGTGGGCAACGTGGTAGTCGTATTTTACCCGCAGACGGTCCAGGTGACTTTCGTAGCTGTCCTGCAAAAAGGTAAGAAAATCGTCCAGAGCGTCCAGCGTCCAGTAGGAGATGCCGCAGTTGGCAAACCAGCGCAGACCCTGGGTATCCTCCTTGGAAAAGTGCTGATTTTCGTCGATGCAGCAGGCAAAGTCACATTCCCGGAATCTGGGGAAATCCGTTAAATCCTGGTAGAGCAGAATGTCGCTGTCCAACAGAACTGCCTCGTGGAGGCCGTTTCGGCGCAGATATGTTTCCATCAGGAACAGGCGCCGGAAGAAGATAAGGGAATTGGGGTAGTAGGGGGCCAGATCCACATAGACCCGTTCAAATTCCGCCAGACGGGAATCCTCCAGGGCCTTGGCATCGGCAAAGGCAACGCCCTCCGGAAGCAGGGGCTTCCAGTTGGTACTGCCGAGGAGAACCACGCCAGGATTGTACTTTACGGTTTGATTCAGGCAGTCCAATAAGTATTCATTGCCGGACGTGTCAGCGCATTCGTGATGTACGATGATCGGCAGAGACATAAAATCACATCCTATTTGTATTTGATTTGCCGCATTCCCTTTTGAGAGATTTGCAGATTAGACAGAAATAGCGGCATTTGACTGTATTTCTGCTTCACATTTTCTTCTGCTCCTGCTATGCTGGACCTTACCCACAAAAAGGAACAGGAGGAGACCATTTGAATATTTATGGGTATGCACGGGTCAGCAGTCGGGACCAAAATGAGAAACGGCAGATGATCGCACTGCGGGAGATAGGCGTTTCGGATAGAAATATCTATCTGGACAAGCAGTCGGGAAAGAACTTCGATCGCCCCGAGTACAAAAAGCTTCTGAGAAGATTGAAGCGGGACGACCTGCTATGCGTGAAAAGCATTGACCGCCTTGGCAGAAATTATGAGGAAATCCTGCATCAATGGCGGTCTTTGACAAAGCAGAGGGGAATCGACATCCTTGTGATCGATATGCCGTTGCTTGACACACGCAGGGGAAAGGACCTGATGGGTGCATTTTTAAGCGATATTGTCCTTCAGGTGCTTTCGTTTGTGGCCGAGAATGAGCGTTCCGATATCCGGCAGCGCCAGGCAGAGGGGATCGCGGCGGCAAAAGCCAGAGGCGTGCGTTTTGGAAGACCTCCACAGCCGCTGCCGCCTAATTTCCAGGATGTATACAGAAGGTGGAAACGTGGAGAAATAACCGCAACGGCAGCTGCGAAGCAATGCAATATGCCCCTTTCCACTTTCCGAAACAAAGCCCGAACGTTCGAAACGGATGCAATCGAAGAAAGATGAACGGCCAAAAGGTGTACCTTTTGGCAAAAGTTGGCAAAAGTTCAAAACACCGAAAACAGGCATATTCGCGGAAAAAAGCAGTCGGAGAAGGATAGACTTTTGAAACAGGGAATGATATAATGAGGTATAAATTGCAGGGGCTTTCGTCGGCATAAAGGTACACCTTCCTGTGAATACCCTGAAACGATCGAAAAAAGCAGACCGCCCCGCTTTGCTGGACAGGCCAGAAAGGCGGAGCGGTCTTTTCGCTCTTGTAAATAGCCGCAGTTTGCGGTAAAATAAAAATCACTAAAACAGAAACGGAGAAAAGCTGTGGAAAAAAATGATGATTCCCGCCTGGGCAACACCTTGCGGAATTTTAAATTTGGTGCTGCTGCGCAGCTGGTGGTAACGCTGTTGGGATTTGTGTCCCGCACAGTGTTCATCCGGGTGCTGGGAATGGAGTATTCCGGTGTCAACGGTCTGTATACCAGCATCCTGGATGTGTTGTCTCTGACGGAGCTGGGGCTTGCGGATGTGGTGATATATTCTCTGTACAAGCCTCTTGCTGAGGGAGATACGGACCGGCTGGCGGCGCTTATGGGCTACTATAAGGTGATTTATCGGTATATTGCCTTGGCAGTCGGTGTCATTGGCCTGTGCCTGGTGCCCTTTTTGAGAGTGCTGGTAAAGTCACAAATTGACCGGTTCCATCTGGTCCTGTATTATCTGATGTTTCTTGCCAATTCCGTATGCTCCTATCTATTGGTGTACAAGGCCAGCATCATCCAGGCGGACCAGAAGCGCTACCTGATCTCCAAGTACAATATGCTGTTCAAGCTCCTGGCAACTTTACTCCAGATCGTGCTCCTGCTGGTGCTGCGGAATTTTACCGTGTATCTCTCCATCCAAATTGGCATGACGGTGGTGAACAACCTTTATGTTTCCCGGAAGGCTGACCGGCTCTATCCCTGCCTGCGGGAGAAGCGGGAGCTGCCCAAAGAGGAGAAAAAGGCCATCTTTCGGGACGTTCGCCATATGTTTTCCTATAAGGCGGGGGGACAGCTGCTGACCGGCACCGATAACCTCTATATTTCCTCCATGATCAGTACGGCGACTGTAGGTATTTATGATAATTACACCATGATACAGACCATGGTGGTGTCTGCCTTTACCAACACGCTGAATCAGGCGGTCCTGGGCTCCATCGGCAATCTGAACGCCACCGGTACACAGGAACAGAAAAAGCGGATCTTCGATGTCTATAGCCTGGTGTTCAGCTGGATAACAACATTTTGTGCATTGTCCCTGTTGGCACTGTATAATCCCTTCATCCGCATCTGGGCGGGGGAGGACTGGCTGCTGCCTATGTCTACGGTGGCGGTAATATGCCTGAACTATTTTCTACCCAACGTCTTGACCCCTGTGTGGAGCTACCGCAATACAACGGGGCTGTTCCGGGAGACGCGGAATATCCTGCTGTATGCGGCGGGAATAAACCTGGTGCTGTCCTATTTCATGGGGCTGCGCTGGGGACTGACGGGAATTCTCGCGGCTACTGCTGTGTCGCGGGTGCTGACATCGTTCTGGTATGAGCCGTATCTGCTGCATAAGCGGATCTTTGGCTGTTCCAGCATTCCTTTTTTCCTGCGGCAGGGAGCGTATCTTGGCGTTGTAGTGCTGTCCTTTGCAGCCATCACCCTGGTCAGCAGCCTTTGCGGCTTGGGCGTGTGGGGGGATTTCTTCCTGCGGGGCGTTCTGTGCCTGGTGATCCCAAATGGGCTGCTTCTGGCCCTCAACTTCCGGACGGAGGCCTTTGGCTACCTGAAGGAAAAACTGCTGAAAAAGCTCGGAGGCTGATATGCGTTCGCAAAAGCTGTTGGAAACCTATGCCGGGGACATCCTCCATTCCAAGGGCATGGACATGGAGAAGCGCTTTTTCCAGCACGGCACGGTGACGGTCTTTGACCACAGCGTGGCGGTTGCGCTGATGTGCCTGCAATTGGCGGCACTGCTGCGGCTGCGGACGGACACCCGCTCCCTGGTCCGGGGAGCGCTGCTCCACGACTATTTCCTCTACGACTGGCACATCAAGGAAAAGGGCCGGCCGCTCCACGGCACCCACCATGCCCGCCGGGCTATGAAAAATGCAGAGCGGGACTTCGGCCTGAACAAGATCGAGCGGAATATGATATTGGCGCATATGTTCCCGCTGAATCTGACCCTGCCCAGATACCGGGAGAGCGTGCTGCTGTGCACGGCGGACAAGCTCTGCGCCCTGCGAGAGACCGCCCGAGGGGTGCTGCAAAGAAAAAAATAGGGTCGCCCTTTCGAGACCCGCCACAGATACAAAAAACAGGACACCCCTAAAGGTTCAGTATCAAGGGGTGCCCTGGTTTTTTGGTGCACCAAGGCAATCCAAATCTGAACCGGTATTGTTCTTTACGGCTTCTTTCACATCGTCCAAGGTGATGGTTCTGGTGCCGCCCTTATAATTGAAGGTAAGAACCAGTTTATCACAGTACAGGTAAATGGCGTTCACAAAGGTGTCGATCAGCATTTTGCGGTGGGACTGTTGACGCACATCCAGCTTGCGGAATTTGTGGAGCCAGAAGACAACGAAAGAGGTAAGCACCGCAGTAGCCGCAGAACAGCTTGGTGGTCAGCAGATAATCGTCCTCGGCTTTATGACGAGCCGGGGCTTTTTTGTTTTGCGCCAGTTTCTCCTGAACCCGGTCAAACAAATCCTGGGGGACGATGGCTGGGATACTGTCTGGGATAATGATGCCCGATATTTGTATTCTCCGATGTAGCGGCGGATGCTCAGCATATGCTGGATGCTATTGTAGTTCAGAGGCTGACCACGGGTATTTCGGACACCGCTCTCATTCAGCCAGTCCCGTAGATCCTTCATCGTCGCGCCCTTGTCGTATTTCTTGAACACGTCCAGAACAAAGGGAGCGGTCAGCGGGTCAATCTGAAAATGCTGTTCCTCATCAATCACATAACCGATGGGAAGTGTGCCTCCGTTGAACTTGCACTTCAGCGCATTTTCTTTTCTGCCGCGGATGACCTTTTCTGACAGATCAGCAGAGTAGTATTCGGCATAACCTTCCAGCACGGATTCCAGAATGATACCCTCCGCACCTTCCGAAATCACTTCCGTTGCGGACACCACTTTCACGCCGTTCCGCTTCAGCTGCGCTTTATACCGTGCGCTGTCATAACGGTTTCTCGCAAATCTATCCAGCTTCCAGACGATGACCATGTCAAACAGCTTCTTGCCGCTGTCCTGAATCATTTCCTGAAAATCCGGTCGGTTGTCCGTCTTTGCGGAATAGGCACGGTCAATGTAGTGGCGGAGAATCGTGATGCCGTTCTTCTCAGCAAAGGCGGTGCATTCCCGAATCTGACCTTCGATGGATTCCTCCCGCTGGCTGTCGGAGGAATAGCGGGCATAAATCACGGCTTTCATTCTGCATCCCCACTTTCCAGTGTCAACGCCTGCGTCAATTCACGCAGCCTGTTTTCCAGCAAAGTCTTGTCTGGCAGATGCAGGGTATAGTCCGCAACCATGGTGGGGGACATACTTCTGCTCAAGGCATATTCCACAACTGTATCATCCTTGCTGGTGCAAAGAATCAGTCCTACGCTGGGATTCTCATTGGGCTTTCTCACATCCCGGTCAAGGGCTTCCAAATAGAAGTTCAGTTGTCCCAGATGCTCCGGGCGGAATTTATCCACTTTCAATTCGATTGCCACCAGACAGGACAGCGCACGATTGTAGAAAAGCAGATCAATGAAGAAGTCGGTGTTCCCCACCTGTATCCGATACTCCTCACCCACAAAGGTGAAGTCCTGACCAAATTCCAGAATGAAGTCCCGCAGATTTGCGACGATACTTTTACGAAGATCCTTCTCTTTGTATGGTTCTTTCACATCCAGAAACTCGAATACATAGGCATCCCGAAGGGCAACCAGTCCTCCGCTTCTGGTCAGCAGTTCTTTGTTCTTCGTATCGGACAGCATGGTTCTTTCAAAGAGCATACTGCTGATCTGCCGATCCAGTTCCCGCTTGGAGTAGTTGTTCGCCGCACAAAGCCGAAGGTAAAATTCCCTTGCTTCATCTGTCTTGCAGCCGGTCAGAATCAGCAGATTATTTGTCCACGAAATTTCTCTCACCAGTGGTGAGAGTTTTTCGTTGCCGCGGTAAGTTTCATAGAACTGCTTCATGCGCCAGATGTTCTGGGCCGAAAAGCCTTTGGAGGCTGGATAGCGATGGCGGAGAAACTCGGAAAACTCGGTGACAACGCTTTTGCCCCAGCCATCAGCCTCAACCTTCTGGCTGATGTAGGCACCGATTTCCCAATACATATTAATCAGCTCCGCATTTACTGCCCGCATAGCTCGGGTTCTGGCATTGTCGATGATCTCTAAGATTTCATCGAACTGATTACCCATGAATGTCAAATCCTGATTCATTCCTGTCACTCCTTCAACATTTCCCGAAGGGTTTCTTTCAGCCGCTCATTGATGGGAGAGCCGGGGTCAAAGCACATCTCGATGAACTTGTCCATCTCTGGATAGACCTTTTCGATTTTCATTTTCCCCTCATACAGCTTACCCTGGGGCTTGTCCGTGCGACCAAAAATGTAATCCAGCGACACATCGAAATAATCCGCATACCGAATCATTACCTCCGCCGGGACATGAGCCTCGCCGCTTTCAAAACGAGCAACCGCCGACTGCCGGGAGCCCACAATGGCTGCAATCTTCGCTTGAGACAGTTTCGCACTCTGACGCAGTTCCCGCAGCCGCACACCGATGGTATTCATAACCGTCTCCTCCTGACCTTTGTGTGACTATTATACCCTGTTTTGCATATTAAGTCAATCTAAAATTAACATAACATCATTGTTTTCATAGGGGTTCACAAACAAAACATAAGCGCCCGTGGGGTGCGCAGCTCACAAGGAACTTGTGATGCAAAGGGTTTGGGATGCTTCCCAACAAGCAGAAAACGCTCAAATCCGCCGGGGCGGAAGTGAGCGTTTTTCGCATATGGCGCGCCATAAGCATTGCTTGCCAGTTGTGGAACGGAATACATACAATGATTCTCAAATGATTGATTTATCACTTTTTCTTCTGGGGAGTTGATATCAAAAGATCCAAGAATACGAACTGGACAATTGGAGCAGCTATTGCATTAATCCAAACAGAGCCAAGCGTTGGAATAAGAGTAAAAAGCCATCCAAATACAGCACCCATAATGAGGCAAACAATACAAATCATAAGGTTATTCTTGAAGAAAAAGCCAATGGTAGTTTTACCGTTCGGATTCTTGTTGAACAAGCAAGCGATGGATAGGATTATACCAACAATCGTACCACTCCAAAATTTAACTGTGGTATCAAACGCTGAAGATTCTTTTACAAAGCCCTCAATAGAGAAACTGACAACTGAATTCTGTCTCGCCGTTTCCATATTCAATAGAATATCCTGATATTCTGCATGCAGTGAGGGGTCCTCGGAAACGGTCATACCACTAATTGAGACCAATTTTTCCAGATTGTTAATACGGGTTTCAATCCGATTGTAGAATAAAAGGTTTGCATCGATAAAGGGGAAAAGAATGAAAAGTGCAACGATAAGGGCAATAACTATTGCCCAAAAAATCCTCGCTTTCTTCCCGGTCGCTAGTTTTTCAATCCATTCAGCAATTTTGTCAGTCATGTTTTCTCTCCTTTTTTCTTAATTATACTAAAAATAGCGGAATAATCAAGTGGCAGGTATGCTAAACATTTGGGGAGCGAAGAAACCGAAATAGTAGTGGCAAGCAATGCATCTGTATGTACAAATGCGAAAAACCATCCATTCCGCTTTCGTGGAACGAATGGTTTTTCTGCTTGTTGAGGCGATGCCCCAAACCCCGATAAACGCAGTCTTTCAGACTGCGGCTGCGCGATTCTGCGAATCGCTTTTGTAAAAATGAGCCTGACTTCTGGGATTAAAGAAAGCAAGCCCAGTTTTCATAAGCTACCAGCAATCATGCGTATCTGCTCTGTTCGTGGCTGTATCACACCCACAAGAAAGACTGCTGATAAGATCAGCCCGGAACCCAAACCTTTGCCCCGGCATTGGCTATCATTTGGGTGATACCGTCATTATTCAGGTAGACATATTGATATCCACCGTGTCCATACATGATCTGGAACTCAACCCGCCACATTCCGGCGGCTTCATCCCGGTAAACAACGATCTTGGTGTACTCTACATTACATTCCTTCACCGCCTGTGCAATGGCCTCCGGGGCGTTGGTAACAGGAGAGACTGTCGTGTTCTGAAAAGCAACGTTCAGGGGCGTCCGTTCCTTCTGATCCTTTTCCCAGGAGAAGTCCCGGTAGAAATTCACATCCTGATCGGCAATTTTCTTAGAAATGGATGCAGCATCGGTATCACAGATTTCGATTGTCATTGTATTGGTAACAGGTACGAAAGCATTTTCTGCATAGAATCGTTTTTCAACTCTGGTTGACACGATTTTCTTCAGATTGCCCGCCTCATCAAACCGGAAGGAAATGGTTTCTGTTTGGTTATCCTCGTAAGTCTTGCGCTGGAAGGTGATTTCCTCATCGCTGATGATGCCGATTCCCTCCGGGAACAGGACGGAGTTCGGTTCATAGTATGCTGCCCACCAGGCCAGCCGTTCATCATCCAAAGCTGGCCAGACGCTCCAACCCGCGACAGGCGTATTGCTGTCGTATTCCGTTTCGTTATCCAGACGGTATTTGACGTCATCCTTTTTCATCATGCCGTCCACAACGTGGCCTTCTTCACGGGCAAACAATTCCAGATAATCCTCACCGGACTTCCAAAATTCCGAATAGGATGTGTTTTGACCATCATCCATCCGAATCCCTTCCGGGATTTCGCCAAATTCCCGAAGCTGGCTCAGGTACACATGATAGCATTCCCGGTTCAGGACCGCGTCAATGGCATCGTTGCATTTCTGAATGGCATCCGCATTTGTCATATTGGAGTAATCCGCAATGTTGAATTCTACACGAACCTCTGGCTGTCCCTCCACGACGGTAGTGATGAGGCGATAGGTTCCGGGGTTGAGGCGGCCATAAACCAGGCCCCAGGAGTATCCCAGATCCAATTGACCGCCTGTGAGGTATTCCCGCTTTGACCATGTTGCGTCTTCTATTCTCTTTGGCAGTTCTTCCCAACCGGTATCTGTTTTCTTTTCCAGATAGAAGGGGCCGTTGATAATTCCAATGGCATTTGGGGCCTCATCCTGGTTTTCTTCCGGGAAAGCCTCGTTTCGGATGGTGCACATAAGGCTCATGCCCGTGGGGCTGACACCGCTTATGGTCAGCTCAATATCCTCGTAGTGAATATCCTCCCCTGTGAGCCTGGGCAGAGATGTAAAAGGGGATTCTGCCCATACATAATGGATTGCCATGGCACACCCGGCAAGGGCAAGCAGGGCGGCAATAACTGCCGCAATCAGAAGAATCCTCCTACGCGGAGAAGCTGCCTTTGGAATGTCACTGTGTGCATCCATGATATATTCGTCCTGAATCTGCCCAACCGCTTCCAATAATTGCATTGCGTTTTTCATCAGATCCCCTCCCGAATCAAATACTTTTCCAGCTTGCCACGAGTTCTGTGCAGCATGGAACTAACCTTGTTTTCGGAAAAACCAAATCGTTTTGCGATCTCCGCCGTGGAATCCAGATACCAATACCGGCACACAAATACCCTGCGTTCCGTATCTGACAAACTGGCAACAAAATTTCTCACCTGGCGGACAAGTTCTTTCTGCGCATACCGTTCTTCCAGATTCTCTCCGCTTGCCACACATTCCTGAAGTTCTTCCAGAACAAGGGGCATCTCGCCGCCACCCCGCTTGAGAGCACCATTTTTTCGCCACATATCAATAGAAATGTGACGGACAATCTTCCCAAGGAAGGGGGCAAGAGGATTGGGCTTTCTAGGTGGAATAGAATTCCAGGCAGAAAGGTATGTATCATTGACACTTTCTTCAGAATCTTCCTGATTTGCCAAAATGTTATAGGCAATGCTGTAGCAGTAGCCGCCATATTTCGTATCCGTTTCTTGAATTGCCTGTTCAGACCGGGCAAAATACAGCTCAACAATGCTGCTGTCATCCATATTGATCTCTCCTTGCGCGTTTATTTGAGGGCCTTCACTTATATAAACGGAAACAAAACGGTTTTCTTGCATCGGATACAGAAAATAATATCACATACCCGGAATGGAAACAACCGGGCAGCAGATTTTGCCTGCTGCCCGGTCTGAACGATTATGGATTGACGTTATTCTGACAGGCAACAAAAACCTCTTTCCATTTACGCATTTAGGCCCAAAAAGTCGTTGTGGCGCAACGAGGTTTTCTCTCAATTTTGGGAGGGGTGGTATAGGTATATTCGGATGCCGAAAATCGGGGTCTAAATGCGGAGAAATCTCACCTGTCGACATCAAACAGGCGTTTTCCAAAGGGGGAATACGATATCCTTATCCCAATAGAATTGCGGCAAAAAGTGATTGTGGCACAACGGCTTTTTTCTCTAAAATGTCGATACCCGACTGCTGGTTCTGTCCACCCTCAATTTCGGTGTAGAAGAATAGAAGCCGGATTTTCCGGTGGTGAGTACGATTCCCTTACTGCAAGAAAAACGCAAGGAAAACCTGTTGTGGCACAAGCACTTTTCCACCGCTATTATTCTACATCGCAACCCCTTCCTACACTATTGACACCCACTCCCAATGTGATATAATACAGGAAAGCAAAATGCAGACGCCCACCAAGCCATAGGCTTGACAAGCGCCTGCATTTTCCGTTTCTTAAGAAGGGAGCCGTGCCGTCAGCAACAAATTATCCACCCGACTACAACTGCACCTTAATAATTTCATATCGAACCGGAGGGAACAACCAGCTTGGGCCGCAAAAAGAAGCTCATCAACAATTCCGGTATTCCGCAGCACGAAATTGAGCACATCGCCCGGTGCATCCTCCCCGACATTCTCGCCTACTACGAAAGTGAAGAAGGCCAGCGGGAGTTCCGGGAGTGGCTGGCTCAGCGTGAAGCGGAACAGACGGAAGGAAAGGTAGGGAGAACGAAAGACAAATGAACAAACGAGGTGCCGCCACTTGGTAGCACCTCGTTATCATAGAATTGCCATCGCATCATTCTTCTCCAAACAATGATGTTTGGCATTCGATGCAAGATCGCACTAATCTTGGTTTTATAACATCATCTTCGGACACTGATCCGAATAGTAATGGTGATACAGGATTATGCTGTCTGCTATTACTTGAAACTGTCTTTTGACTATAATTTGCGTAGCAATATAAGCAACCATTTTTGCAAGTATTATATGTTCCAATATCAATACTTGCCATACATCCACAAATTGAGCGTTGATTTTTATCTTTTTCAACATCCAATTGATAGTTACCAATACGCTCAAAACGTTCTTTGTCTATGCACCGCGCGTGTCCTATTCCGAATTTTTCGAGGTCAATTTCTTCAGCGCATGTGTCAACATAAATCCCATGTTCTTTTGCAATTGTACTAAATATACCCATGATTTCCTCAACTTGACCAGGAGAGGGTGGTATGATTCCAAGAGGGGCGATATTGCGTTGCGTATTTTTATAAAAGTCAAGAAAACTTACTGTACATTTTTCAGTGTAATCAGACAGCTTGTCTGCAAGAAGCTGAAAATACTTAATGTGGTAATCCATTGTGTATTTTTCGTTAAAAAGGATTGGATCGTATCTCCAAACAATTCGCTCTTTTCCTATCAGAGAAGATAACTTTTGGAAAGTTGGAATGACAATATCATTCTTTGAAGGGACATTTCTCTCAACATCTGTACCATATGAGTTCAGCGTGAACTGAAAATAATAAATATATTTTTCAAGTTCACCCAATCTATCTATCATAGGGGTCGGATTCTTTGTCCAAAAAACAATTCCATCCACCACATCGGGAGAAAGAGAAATTTGGCTAATTTGATGATAATTCATCGGATTTCTTACATATACAAACCCTTCCGTTATTCGATTGTAAAACCAATCGGAGTAATACGATGGAATGTCTGTCCTGCGACTTGCACTTATTATCATGTCAAAATACCTCCCGATCAAACTCAAATAGTTGCCATTGCATATGTTTGCAGCTAAGCATCGGCCATCTGTTTAGCCTGTCAATGCAGTTTTGGCTGCAGTTTTCTTTATTCTCTTTGTATTCTGCACACCTTGTATTAAGTTCTATCAGGAGATCAACCACATTTTTAGGATGCAAAAAAGTCGGATCAAGCTCCCGAATCTTGCGGTCCTGAAAACTTAGGTGTATAACAGTATCACTACGAGATCGAGTTGAGAATCCCGCAGCAAGGAATGCATCGTATATCTTTTTGGTTTTACACATATCGCGCTGCACACTACCGTGATCAGCTCTCAGCGAAATTAAGACGCACACCTTATCTTTGAGAATCTTTTTTGTACGCACACAATTACAAAATCTATCGATTGCATCATGGTCGAATTCACTGATGGACTTGGGGAAAACGATAATATCCGATGAAAAATTGTCACTATCTTCAATTGCGTCGATTGCATCGCCTAAAATCAGCGAAACACGGTCGCCCTCCCTCCTTGTGAATTTATGCGACCAATCAACACTGTCGAAGCCTTTGTACTGTAGGGCCACACCGGGGCCAACCGCCTGTGCTAGTGCCCAGTAGTCGATCATGTTTCCACAGCCGATAGACATAACCGAAAGATTGGGCTGCGTATACATATGTTGAGGAAGATGCTTGTACATGCACTTATATTCGAATGCATAGGCATATGCATATCGCAATAGATACAATTGTTGTACATGGATATCCGAATAATCAGGAACTTTTCCCGCATCGAAATGAACATCCTTGAGATGGCAAAGGTATGGGTCTGAACGCAAATATTCTTCAAAATCCTTCAGAATGATATCAAGATAGTCATTAATCGAAATCATATAATCATGCACTTTTTTGTAATTATTTCTCATATTATAAAAAACAATACAAAAAATAGCAAGATGATAACTAATAATCAATGGGGATTAAATTATCAGGCGAATGATACTCCGTTACAGTTCTCAGATACTCCCGAAAATCCCCGTGCAGCAGCAGGTTTACATAGTCCACAGGCGCATTATAAACCAGCCACTCCAGCTCGCTGCTCTCGTACATATTCCGTGCAACCTCCGCTTCTACCAGAGTGCAGTCAACGGAGATCATGCTGCCGTCTACAAACCTGACTTCGACACAGGCAGCGTCGATATTGAACGCACAGGAAATAACTTTCTTATCCATAACAGTGTCCTCCTAAAGTTGTTTCTTTTTTCTTGGGCCTCTGGGCTTTGATTCCGGTCGCTTGATAACACCGTTTCGGAAATAGGTTTCTTCAAACTTTCCAAAGAAAACAAATAATCCGAACCCGTCTCCCACAGGGAAGATCTGGTTCGGATTATATTGGTTTGGTGCCGGTGGTGGGACTCGAACCCACACGATGTTGCCACCAAAGGATTTTGAGTCCTCCTCGTCTACCATTCCAACACACCGGCAGAAACGAGTCCGGGAAAACCCGGATAGCTTTTATAGAATAACATATCCGGCGGAAAAATGCAAGAGAAATGTTTTGCAAAAGAACGGGAGAAATTGCTTGACATCTATGTACTTCCGGGGCATAATAGAGATGGTTACATAATACATTTACTGTCTGTGTTATGGCAGAGATGGGGGCGGAAGGATGAAAACCAGAAAACGGCTTGGGGTCCTGCTTGGGCTGGGGGGCCTGGTGCTGGCAGCGGCTGCGGTGATCGGCGGGCTGCTGATCGCGCGAAACTATGTGTTCCTGGACGGAAGACCCTACAGTGTTCAATCGGAAACACTGGACCTTTCCGGTATGCAGAACCCGGAGCTGGAGAAGCTCACCCGGTTCCCGCAGCTGAAAAGTGTAGATCTGCGCGATACCCATATTACACTGGAGGAGCATAGCCATCTGGCGGCGGCGCTGCCGGAATGCAGCATATCCTGGCAGGTGCCCTTTCATGGGGAATACCTGGAGCTGGATACCCAGTCTGTTTCCATAACAACGGTCCTTCCGGAGGATGCGGAGGCGCTGGCCCAGCTGCCGGCCCTGGAAACGGTGGACTGCACCGGGTGCGAGGATCTGGAGATGCTGGCCCGGCTGAGAAAGGGCCTGCCGGAATGTGAGGTCCTCTATACCCTTTGCCTGGACGGCCAGACCCTTGACCAGGATACGAAGGAGCTCCGGCTGGAGCATGTGGACCTTCCGGCGCTGCGCCGGGCCTTGCCCTGCCTGCCCGGGGTGGAGCGGCTTACGGCAGTGGACTGGACGCCGGAGCCGGAGAGCGTGGATTCTCTGCGGAAGGAATTTCCCGGGATCGGGCTGTTTTTTGAGTGGGACGACCGGCTGCTGCCCCTGGATGAGGAGACAACGGCGCTGGACCTGAATAGCTGGCCCCTGACGGCTGCGGCTGCGGAAGGGCTCCTGGGCTGCTTTCCAAAGCTGGAGCAGGCAAAAATGCTCGATACCGGCTTGACGGATGAAGAGCTGTTTGCCCTGTGCGATGCCTTCCCCAATTGTGAGTTCCTGTGGGAGGCCTCCTTCGGCCCCGTCCGGGCGCTGACGGATGTGGAGGAGATAGACATCTCCGATTATCCCGTGGAAGATCCTGCATGGGTCGAGTCCCTGCTGCCCTATTTTCCCAGGCTGCAAAAGGTGGTCATGTGCCGCTGCGGGCTGGACAATGAGACCATGAACGCGCTGAACCGTCGGCATGAGGATGTGAATTTCGTGTGGGAGGTCAGCGTCGGGGTGGTAAAGGTCCGAACGGACACCGATTATTTTGCGCCGGTGGTTACGGGCAAGCACGTCTACGAGGGAGAGATGGACAATCTGAAATACTGCCCGGATATCATTGCGGTGGACGTGGGCCATATGGGCCTGAAGACCTGCGATTGGGCGAGATACATGCCCAAGCTGCAATATCTGATCATTGCGGACAGCGGCATTTCGGACATTTCCGCCCTGGCGGAGTGCAAGGAGCTCATCTTCCTGGAGATGTTCCTGACCCCTGTAAAGGACTACAGCCCGCTGCTGAGCTGCAAAAAGCTGGAGGACCTGAATATGTGTTATACCTATGGCGACCCGGAGCCCATCAGCAAAATGACCTGGCTGAAGCGGCTGTGGTGGACGAAGATCCCCTACACCTATCGGGATATGGCGCAGTACCTGCCGGATACTCAGGTGGTGCTGGACTCCGGCTCCTCCACCGGCTATGGCTGGCGGGACGGTGCTCACTACAAGGAGCAGCGGGATATTCTGGGAATGTCCTATCTGGTGGGCTGAGAAGGTGCGAAACGGGCTTCCGTTTTTTTCCTGCAATTAAGAAAACGTTAATAGTTTTCGGGACTTCCGTGCTTGACAGTCTGCGAAAGAACGGGTATAATAGGTTACAGAAAGTTACATTTTAGCAAAGATTTGGTTTTATGCATACCGGTCTTGCCGAAATCGGGAGGTATATCCATGAAAAAAAGCGTCTACATAGCCATTGTCTCCGTTCTGGCAGTGGCGTTGCTGGGCAGCGCCATCTATCTGTTCAGCTACTTCTGGCAGGGAAAGAAATCCGAGGATGCCTACGACAAGCTGCGCAACGACGTGACGGCTTCCACCGGAGAGGCCCCCACCACCACCGCGCCCGAGACGACGAATCCCGGTGAGACTACGGAATTCATCCCAGACCCCAATGAGACCGCGCCGGAGGAGACCTTCCCCCTGAACGTGGACTATCAGGGCTTCTATGACAAGAACAAAAACGATGATTTTGTGGGCTGGCTGCGCATTGAGGGTACCAAGCTGGATTACCCGGTGATGCAATCCTCCGCGGACAATGCCAACTACTACCTCTACAGGGACTACAATGGCGCCAACAGCAGCCGCGGCAGCATCTATGCCCGGGAGGAGTGCGACATCTTCACCCCCAGCGACAATATCACCATGTACGGCCACAATATGAAGGACGGCTCCATGTTTGCTGCCCTGAATGCCTATGTCAACAAGTCCGCATTCGACAATAACCCGCTGATCTTCTTCGATACTTTCAATCACAAGACCGGAGAGGTTGGCTACCATGTGTACAAGATCTTCGCCGTCTTCAAGACCACGGCCAACCTGGGCGAGGGCTTTACCTACCAGAAGTTTGAGAATGCGGCCAATCAGGAGGAGTTCGACAAGTTCGTCTCCACCTGCAAGAGCATGAGCTTCTACGATACCGGCGTGACCCCGCAGTATGGCGACAAGATGATCTGCCTGTCCACCTGCGAATACACCCTGGACAATGGCCGCCTGGTTGTTGCGGCAGTGCGCATCAGCTGATTTTTTCAGGGCAGCACCGCGCAATTCGTCTGCGGCAGTCAACGAATCTTTCCACCGGCTGTGCGGTTCTGAGAGCGGGAGATACACAGAGTATTCCTCCGCGTTCGGAACCGTCCTCCGATGAAAAAATCTCTCGTTGGCTGCGCTTGCCGGATTGCGTGGTGCTGCCCTATTTCCCATCGGGATAGAATAGTCCATTTCCTTTGTCATAGACTATTCACACTTCGTCTCTTTACTTTATAGCAAAAAAATGCTATAATCTCCCCCAAAGGAGTTGATTTCTTGCATCGTTTTTTGGAAGAATTGAAGGACTTTAGCAAAAAGGCCGACTGGGTGCTGCTGACGCTGTGCCTGGTCACCTCGGGCTTCGGCCTGATCGTCATGGCCAGCGCCACCAGCGCGGAGAAGTTCGGAAGCAACACAAAATATATCATCATTCAGCTGCTGGCAATCGCCTTGGGCGTTCTGATGTTTGCCATCGTGTCCTCTATCGATGCGGATACCATCTCGGAGAACAGAATGCTTCTGACGGCCTTTAACATCTTCATCCTGCTGCTGCTGATCCCCTTCGGCACGGATAACAACACGGGCAACAAGAGCTGGCTGAAATTTCCGGGCATCCCCATCGCCATCCAGCCCGCTGAGATCTGTAAGATCACCTATATTCTGATCATGGCCTCGGTCATGTCATCCCATCAGAACGATATTTCCAAGATCCCCTCGGTTATGCACATGGTGGTGCACCTGGGCATTCTGGTGGGACTGAACATGGTTTTGTCCGGTGATGCGGGCGTGTCTCTGATCTTCGTCTTCATCTTCATCGGCATGGCCTTTGCCGGCGGCGTGAGCCTGGTGTGGTTTGCCATCGCAATAGCGGGAATTGCAGCGATCAGTCCCCTGGCCTGGAAGTTGATGGGCACCTACCAGCAGGAACGAATACGTGTCCTGATTGACCCGAATTTCGACAAGCAGGGCCTGGGCGCACGGTACCACAGTAAGATCAACATGATGTCCCTGACCGGCGGCGGCCTGACGGGCCAGGGCCTGTTCAACGGCAACCGTACCCAGGGCGGTATGCTTTTCGCCCAGCATACGGACTATATTTTCTCCTCCGTGGGTGAGGAGCTGGGCTTCTTTGGCTGCTGCGCCATTATGATTCTGGAGCTGCTGATCATTGCCCGCTGCATCCAGGTGGGTATGCGCAGCCCGGAATATATGCGGCGGCTTATCTGCTTCGGCGCTGCCTCTGCACTGATGTTCCAGCTGATGATCAATGTGGGCATGTGCATCGGCGTTATGCCGGTTATCGGCCTGACCCTGCCGCTGATCAGCTACGGCGGCTCCTCCACCGTTACCATCTATGCCATGCTGGGCCTGGTCTCCGGCGTGTATGCCCGACCAAAACCATTGAGCCACGAGCGCTATATTCAGCCCTTCCGCTCCTACGGATTGGCAAAGCGCTGAATCTTTCCGAGAGCTCCCTGTCCAGGGGAGCTCTTTTTGCGCTTGTAGGGCGAGAAAGCCTCTTTTGAAACGTTTTATGAACATTTTATGCCAAGGATTGCAGGAAAAGAAACAATATGGTAATATGAAGGAAACATTTTGGAAAGGAAAACGGCTATGACCACAACCATATTGATCGTTGCGCTGGTGCTGATCCTCTGTGTGGCTGCGGAAAAGTGTTCGGACCGGCTGGGACTGCCCGCTCTGATTCTGTTTATGTTCATCGGAATGCTCTGCGGCAGTGACGGAATCCTGAAAATTCAGTTTGCGGACTTCTCCCAGGCGGAGACCATTTGCTCCGTGTGCCTGGTGTTTATCATGTTTTACAGCGGCTTCAACACCAAGTGGAGCGCCGCCAGAAGCGTGGCAGGGAAGGCTGTGGTCATGTCTACCCTGGGTGTGGCGGCTACGGCGGGGCTGACCACCGTGGGGCTGCACTATCTGCTCCACTTCTCCTGGCAGGAGGGCTTTCTGGTGGGGGCGGTGCTGTCCTGTACGGATGCCGCCAGCGTGTTCGCCATCCTGCGAAAGCACAAGCTGAACCTGAAGGAGGGCACGGCGTCTCTGCTGGAGGTGGAGAGCGGCAGCAATGACCCCATGGCTTATATGCTGACGGTCATTGCCGTGGGCCTGCTGGGCTTCGGGGAGCAGGGGAGCTTTGCCCTCCAGCTGGTGCTGCAATTGGTGGTGGGACTGGCCGTGGGCTGCGTAGCGGCGTGGGTCAGTCGGAAAATGCTGGACCGCTGGATTTCCAACGGCCTGGAAACGGTGTTTCTCATCGCCATGGTCCTGCTGTGCTACGGCGTTTCCAGTCTGCTGGGGGGCAACGCGTATTTAAGCCTGTACTTATTCGGTATCCTGCTGGGCAACCGGTCCATCCGCCAGAAGCGGACGCTGATCTCCTTCTTTGACGGTGTCACAAGACTTGCTCAGATTGCGGTGTTTTTCGTTATTGGCCTTTTGAGCTTCCCAAAGCAGATGCCTGCCAATCTGCCCATGGCGCTGGCGGTGTGCGGCATTGTCACCTTCCTGTCCCGGCCGATTGCCACCTATGTGCTGCTGCGGCCGGCGAAATGCAGCCTGCGGCAGATCGCCCTGGTCTCCTGGGCAGGGCTTCGGGGTGCGTCCAGCACGGTGTTTGCCATTATGGCGGTGGCGGCAGGCGTGACGATGCACAGGGACCTGTTCCATGTGGTCTTTACGGTGACGCTGCTGTCCGCCGCGGTCCAGGGCGGCCTGCTGCCCTGGGTGGCGAAGCGTCTGGATATGGTGGACGACAGCCAGGATGTGCGCAAGACCTTCAATGACTACCAGGAGGAGAGCGTCATGCACCTGGCCCGGGTGGAGATCATTCCGGGGCACCCCTGGGCGGATCACCGAATCCGGGAGATCCAGCTGCCGACGGGATCTCTTGCGGTGCTGCTGCGCCGGGGGGACGAGAGCATCGTCACCCGGGGGGATACCGTGCTGCTGCCGGGAGACAGCCTGATCCTGAGTATGCCGCCCTATATTCCCACGGGAGAGGAAATGCTGGAGGAGACCGAGGTCCTGCCCGGAAATGAATGGGTCGGCAAAACCCTCCGGGAGCTGAATCTGCCGGAGGACAGGATCGTGGTGACGGTGCTGCGGCAGGGCAAGGCCATCATCCCGGACGGCAGCACGACCATCCGGCCGGGGGATACCCTGGTGCAGTACCGCAACCGGAGTGCGGCCCGATAGATAAGATTTTTGCACAGGCCCTGTGGACAGCTTCAGAAGACCCAAAAAAAGAAAATGGATATTTCCGGAAATTCACAGAAAAATCCATTGTAATTTTTGACTTATTGAAGTATAATGTTTCGGAGACGACTCTTCGAAAAAATAAGGGCCGTCAAAAGATTCTGTAAAACAAAGAAAGAGGTGTTTGCCATGGAGAAACCGGTTCAGATAACCATGCTTGGCAAATTCACGATATATGGCGACGGCTTGGCCAGACCACGGCTGGTCAGCCTGACGGGGCGGTCCAGACGGCTCTGGATTCTGGTGGTATACCTGATTCTGAATCGGGAGCGGGGTGTGCCCGCCCAGGAGCTCATCGACTGGCTCTGGCCCGAGGCCACGGGAATCAACCCGGTCAGCACGCTGCAAAACAACATCAGCCGCGCCAGAAATGCCCTGGAGGAGCTGGGGCTGGAGGATGGAAAGCGGCTCATTGCCAATACCTCCGGTACCTATTTCTGGGCACCGGACCGGGAAACCGAGCTGGACTGCGAGCACTTTGCCAGCCTTGCAGAGGAAGCGCTGGGCTGTGCGGACCGGGGCCAGGCCATTGCGCTGGGGCAGGATGCGGCGGAGGCATACACTGCCGACTTTCTGCCGGACTGCCAGGACGAGCCCTGGTTCCGGGAGCAGGCGGAGAAATACCGCACCCTGTACCGTCGGCTCTGTACCACGGTGACGCGCTGGCTGATCGAGGACGGGCGGTATGCCGAGGCGGACAGCCTGTGCGCGGATGCCGCCGAACGAGCCCCCCTGGACCAGGTGCTTGTGACTTTGTGGATGCAGGCGCTCCGGCTGAACGGTATGCCGGAAAGAGCACTGGCCCGCTACGAGGAGCTGTGCGCTGCGCTGAGCGCTGCAGGACAGTCCCCTGCAGCAGAGCTGGAAATGGAGAAGGTCGCTGCACAGCAGGCAATTCGGGGCCTGCCGTCGGACAGTACCCGCCTGCTGCATTCGCTGATCAAGGAGGAAGATGACCGGAGGGCCATGCTCTGCGACAGCGGGGTCTTCCAGGAGTTCGTCCGCCGTCAGCTGCGGGAGCTCCGCCGGGGCGGGGAAGCGCAGCTGCTGTCCTTCCGCATGGCCGCCGATGCCGGCCATGCCAAGGTCCGCGGCGACAGCATGGCCCATATGGAGAATATCCTGCTGACCTCCTTGCGCGGGGCTGACCCTGTGACCAGAGGCGGCGTGGACCTGTTCCTGGTGCTGCTGCCGGGAGCCAGCCGGGAAAACGGAAAGACCGTGGCCGAGCGCGTCCTGCACCGCTATGAGCAGGAGCTGCCCGTCGGCTGTGAAAAATTTGTGTATCAGGTCATGGACCTGAACGGCGAGGAAGCCAAGTAAGCGTTCCATATAAAAAGCATCTCCGGGAGGCGCGCGGCCTTCCGGAGATTTTTTCGCAGGATACGGAATGCCCGGTCCCCTGTTTGCAAGGGACCGGGCGGGTTTTTTAGGCGTTGGACTTACTTTGCCGCAATGGCGTCGGCTGCCAGCTTGCCGGAGGTGATGGCCCAGGCGTTATTTGCGCCGGAGGGGGAGTCATCGCCCATGACCTGGCCGCAGTTCTCACCGGCGGCGTAGAGACCGGCAATGGGGCTGCCGCTGGTGCTCAGAACCTGCATACTGGTGTTGACTACCAGACCGCCCATGGTGGTGGCGAAACGGGGCTTCTGCTCGATGATGTAGTAGGGGCCGTCGCCAATTGGCATGGTGAGATAGGCCTCGGCTCTGCCGAAGTCCTCGTCCACACCGGCGGCAACGAAGCCGTTATACCGCTCCACGGTGGCCTTCAGCGCGTCGGCATCAATACCGGCTGCGGCGGCTGCCTCCTCCAGAGTCTCGCCGTGGGCGAAGACGGGGGTGGTGGTGCCGTTGGCTTCCAGATACTTCTCAATGTCGCTTTCGGAGATACCGGCTTCGCTGAGCTTGGATTTCCATACTTCGAAGGTTTCGCTGTCCAGCAGCAGGAAAAGTTCGCCGCCGGTCTGCTGGAGCTCGGTTTCCAGAATGGTGCGGTTGCTGGCCTTTTCGTTGACCACGCGGCTGCCTTCCTGGTTCACCAGAATGGCGCTCATGGTCCAGCCTGCAATGTTGCCCGCAATGGTGGACTTGGCAAGGCCGGTGTCCACCTCAATACCGTTGGGGTAGCGCTTGCCGTACTCCATGTTGGCGGTCTGGGCGCCCACGGCCTGGGCCATCTGGATGCCCTCACCGGTGGAGGTGGCGGGACCGTAGTACAGGGCGGACTTCATTTCCTCCGTCAGCATTTCCTTGTTGTTGCCGTAGCCGCCGGTGGCCAGGATCACATTGGCGGCGGAGACGGTGTAGTCGGTATTGCCGTCGGTGGACACGGCCTTGACACCGACCACGGCGCCGTTGTCATCGGTGATCAGGGACTCCACCTTGGTGCTCAGATAGACCTCAGCGCCGCTGTCGGCTACAGCCTTGCGCATGGTCTCGGCAAAGCCTGCGCCGCCGCCGGTGTAGGCCAGTTCCCGGTTATGGGTGTATTCGCCCAGCTGGTGCAGACCCTCTGCAAAGCCCACGCCGCAGTGCTCCACCAGCCAGTCGGTGGCAAAGCCCACGTTTTCGGCAAACAGGGTCAGGATCTCTTCGTTGTTCTTGTTTGCGCCGTTGGCCTGGAAATCGGCCACCATGGATTCCACGCTGTCGTCGGTGACGCCGTTTTCGGCCTGGAGCTTGGAGCCCATAATGACCTGGTTGCCGCCGGAGACGGAGATCGCGCCGCCCAGGAAGGAGGCCTTTTCAAAGAGAATGACGTGCTTGCCCTGCTCGGCCAGACGGACCGCAGCAGTCATACCGGCACCGCCGCCGCCCACGACTACCACATCGGCGGTCAGCTCCTTGGAGCTGTGCTCTCCGGCGGCAATGGCCACGTTTTTCAGGGCTTCCACATCGCCGCCGGCCTTGGCAATGGCATCGGCCACAGCGGCTACAATGCCCTCGCTGGACACGGTAGCGCCGGAGACGGAGTCCACGCCCAGGCTCTGGGCAGCCACAATGGCGGCAGGAATGTCTGCGATGGCCCCGTCACTGATGCCGGGGGTCTCATCGTGGTGGACGATCTGAATGGCTTGGATGGTGTTTTCATTGACGGTGACCGCTACGGTGATGTCGCCGTTCCTGCCCGCGCCGACGCCGGTATAGGTGCCGGGGGTATAGCTGCCTGTGCCGACAATGGGGACGGGCTTATTTATGGCCTTGGTCAGTGCATACACACCGGCAAAAACAGCCAGGATCGCCAGATAGATCCCCAGGAAGGCCCAGGTGTTTAAGGGACGCTTGGTTTTCTTCATGGTTTCTTCTCCTTTTTTGGAATGAAAATATATTACCATGTTTATTGACAGATTTCAACAGAGAAAATGGAGTTTTCACAAGAAATGACGCAGAAAATTCTGGAAATCGGTCCGTGCGCCCGGCAGTCCTGTGACTTGCATTTGTGCTTCAGATATGGTAAAATATCCGAAAATACGTTTCATTGGAGGCAATGGCATGATTCTCATCTCCTGTGTGGAAAATGCCCTGGGCCTGCGGTTCAACCACCGGCGGTGCAGCCGGGACCGGGCGGTGTGCGGGCGAATTCTGGAGCGGTGCGGAAATGAGCTCTGGCTGGCACAGAGCAGCGTAGGGCTCTTCCAGGCCTTCCCGGAGGCGGTGCTGCACCCGATTTCCGATCCGTCCCAGGCTCCGGAGGGGGCTTATTGCTTCTGGGAAGGGCCTGCCGGGGATGTGGAGCCTGAGAGGCTGCTGCTCTATTTCTGGAACCGGGATTACCCGTCGGATGAGAAGTTTGCCTTCCCGGGCGGGGAGGAAGCCTGGCATTTGGCGGAAGAAACGGAGCTGGAGGGCTTTTCCCATCCGGACATTACAGAACGGCGATATGAAAGAGGAGAATAGCCATGGCGAAAACCGCAAAGAGAAAATATACCCTGCCCCAGATCCTGCTGCTGGTGGTGCTGCTGATCGCAACGGCCCTTTACCGGTATTACTACGGCGGCGAGCAGATCATTTCCCTGGAGGACATTCCGGAATACTCCGGCGAGGCCTATGTGGCCATCAACGGCAATCAGCCCTTCTTTGCGGAGGCGGACGACTCGACCGTATCCTATGAGACCTATTCGCCACTGGACGGCCTGGGCCGCTGCGGCGTGGCTGAGGCCAACGTGGGGCAAGACCTGATGCCCACGGAAGCCCGGGGAAACATCAGCTCTGTGAAGCCCACGGGCTGGCATTCCTCCAAATACGACTTCGTGGACGGCAAAAGCCTCTACAACCGCTGCCACCTCATCGGCTACCAGCTGACGGCGGAGAACGCCAACAAGCAGAATCTCATTACCGGCACTCGATACCTGAATGTCACCGGTATGCTGCCCTTTGAAAACATGGTGGCGGACTACGTTCATGAAACAAACAACCATGTGCTCTACCGGGTGACGCCCATTTTTGACGGGTCTGATCTGGTGGCCCGGGGTGTGCTGATGGAGGCCTGGTCCGTAGAGGACGGGGGCGACGGAGTCTGCTTCAATGTCTATTGCTACAATGTCCAGCCCGGGGTGGAAATTGATTACGCCACCGGGGACAACTGGGCGGCGTGAGGCAAAGCCATGCGGGAAGTGAATTTGACCCAGGGGCCGATTTTAAGCCGCCTGGTGCGTTTCAGCCTGCCTATGATTGCGGGTAATATGCTCCAGCAGGTCTATAATCTGGTGGATACCCTGGTGGTGGGCCGGGGCATTGGAGCCAACGCCCTGGCGGCTGTGGGCTCTGCCTATACGCTGATGACCTTTCTGACCTCCATCCTGATCGGACTGTGCATGGGCAGCGGCGCGTTTTTCTCCGAGGACTATGGCGCAGGAGACACAGCGCAGCTGCGGCAGGATATGCTTTTGTCCTTCTGGTTCATTTTCGGAGTCTCCCTGCTGATCTATGGGGTGATCTACCCGGGCATGAATCCCATTCTGCGCCTGCTGCAAACGCCGGAAGAGCTGATGGCGCTGATGCAGGAGTATGTGCGCGCGGTGTTTGCGGGGATTTTCTTTGTGTTCCTGTATAATTTCTTTGCCTATCTTCTGCGGTCCATGGGCAATTCGGTGGTGCCGCTGGTGTTTTTGGCGGTGTCGGCGGTGCTGAATATCGTTCTGGATATCTGGTTCGTCATGGGCCTTTCCCTGGGAGTGGCCGGTGCGGCCTGGGCCACGGTGATCTCCCAGGCGGTTTCCGGCCTGGGGATCGCTGCCTACAGCTTTCGGAAGCTTCCCTGGCTGCGCCAGGGGCGCGGAGGCTGGGACTGGGGCCGTTTTGCGCACATTGTCAAGAATGATGTGGCCACGGGCATTCAGCAGTCCGTTATGAATTTCGGCATCCTCATGATCCAGGGCCTGGTGAACAGCTTCGGTACGGTCATCATGGCGGCTTTCGCTGCGGCGGTGAAGATCGATACCCTGGCCTATATGCCCGCCCAGGAATTCGGAAATGCCTATTCTCTCTTCGTTTCCCAGAACTTTGGCGCGGGGGAGCGGGAGCGCATCCGCAAGGGCACCAAAATGTCCTTTGCCCTGTCTGCCGCCTTCTGCGCCCTGGTGTCCTGCGGCATTTTCCTGCTGGCCCCGCAGCTTATGGGCTGCTTTGTAGACCCCGGCGAGAGGGAGGTCATCGCCCAGGGAGTCCGGTATCTGCACATTGAGGGGGCGGCCTATGTGGGCATCGGGGTGCTGTTCCTCTGGTACGGTTATTTCCGGGGCATTCGCAGACCGGAGATCTCTCTGGTGCTGACGGTGATCTCCCTGGGCACCCGGGTAGTGCTTGCCTATGCCCTGGCGCCCAGAACGGCCCTGGGGGTCAATGCCATCTGGCTGGCGATCCCCATTGGCTGGGTCTTGGCGGATGGGGCAGGCCTCTGGTTTTATGCAAGACGAAGACATAAGGAAGGATGAAGAAATATGGAAGAACAGGATATTTTGAAGCTTGCCCGGGAGGCCGGATTTGAGGCGGCGCTGCTGCCGGCAAGCCAGGTGCCTACGGATGCAAAGTTTCGCCCCTTCTGCGAGGAAAACCGCTGCGGGCAATACAATGCAAATTACTCCTGCCCGCCTACCTGCGGAACCCCGGAGCAGATGGGGGCAAGGATCTACGCGGGAAAGACAGCTCTGGTGCTGAAAACCGACTGGCCCATTGAAAGCTACGCGGACACGGCAGCCATTAAGGACGCCAAGCTCTCCCACAACCGGGCCATGCTCCGCCTGAACGAGACCCTTCATGGCCTCTGCGCAGGGGGCAGCTGCTGCTGCCTGTGTTCTCCCTGCCGGATGAAAGCAGGGAAGGAGTGCCTGTACCCCGAGCTGCGGTTCAGCTGCATGTCCGCCTACTGCGTAGACGTGGCAGAGCTGGCCAAGCGCTGCGGCATGGACTTCCGGTGGGATACGAAGCTTTTGTCGGTGTATAGCATGATCGTGCTGTAAAATTCAAAAAGCAGAGGCGTGGGCCAATGTCAGCAAGTTAAGCTGACGAATCCTCCTACCCTCAGGAATGAGATGGTAG
>OGFF01001300.1_pt1 | contig 27576 bp, 24 predicted proteins | sample 1570751 | NCBI WGS metagenome assembly OGFF01 (sample SAMEA2581951, study PRJEB24529) | metagenome | biome: Human gut stool | place: China | collected 2011 | reverse complement strand
CTGCAAAATATGTTTGTGCTAGAGCAATTACTTTTTTTCTACTATCTCCATTTTGAGCTATTAAATAACAAGCATAACGAGTTAATTTATAATCAATTTGTTCTCTATAAGCTCCTGAACCGATTTGTACCATTTTATTGACGTCAGTAAAATGGTCTAATACACTAATATCACTATTTTGATACGATATTTTAGCTTTATCAATTATTTTTTCAAAATTTTGCCAATTTGAGTATTGTAGAATAGGCATAAGTTTTTTTCATTTTTATTGAATTTTTTGCCTATATTTATATGTTTTGCAGATATTCTTCTAATTCAGATAATTTTATTTTTTTAGATAAGTTAGATACATAAACATCATTAGAGTAATTAAATACCAAAAAAGTAACGTTTTTGATAATTACTCTATAAGGTTCAATGTATGAAATATTAGTCTTTTCAATTTTTCTAATGCTACCATTGATAAATGTAGGAGTAACTTTTGAAAACTCACATATAAATTCTAGCCTTTATTTTAAACTTTCTTCAAATTGTAATTCTTGCTTAATTATTTTCATTTTCTCACACCATCCTTTCGCTTGGATGATTTTAATATTGTTTTTAGGCAACAAAAAAATCAACCAGATTTTATTTTTCTGATTGATTTTTATATCATCTGTTCATTTTAGTTCGAACAGATATGTTATTGGTGGGCAGGGATGGATTCGAACCATCGTACCCTTTCGAGAACAGATTTACAGTCTGCCGCCTTTAGCCACTCGGCCACCTACCCTTTTATTTACATTTTTATATTAAAATACAAAAATGGTGCGCCCTCAAGGATTCGAACCTTGGACCCACCGGTTATGAGCCGGTTGCTCTGACCAACTGAGCTAAGGGCGCATTTGTTCAACGCAAGTATAAGTATAAAGTATTTATTTTAATATGTCAATAGTTTTTTTAATTTTTTTTCATTTTTTATTCAAATTTGCGGGCGATTAAAATCACCCATACATTTCTCATTGTTTTTATTTATATTTTTACATGAATAGTGGGCGATTAAAATCGCCCATACATTTTTTGTTCATTTTTTTAGTCTGCTGCAGCCCATATTATTAACCTTCCACTTGAGTCGTCTGTACATGTTGAAAGTGATATTTCTCTTCTTCCCTGTACATCTCTTGTTGCATAATTAAAATCTTGAGCTGACGTTTGATATTTTTTTGTTATTGTATATGCAACTTCTGTTCCGGTCTTGTCTGTTATATATATCTTATCTCCTATAGATAAGTTTTTATTGTTTGAAAACATTTGACCATTTCTATAATTATGTCCTACTATTACTGTATTTCCAACCTTATTAAGTCCTGGTCCATAAAGAATTGCTACTGATGACTCTATAGAACTTGGCGTTACTTTTTCTAAAATTATAGTTTCTAAACCTGTAGTTGGAATTTTAATTTTTCCCATTACTTCATAGCCTCTATAAGTTACTTTTGAGCTATCTCCACTATTCCCGTTGTTATTGTTTGAAGCTATTAATTCATTTAGGTCTATATCTGGTGTAATATCTTCGCCGCCGCTTGGTGTGTTGTTTTGATTAGTATCATTGTCAAGATGATCATCAAATTGGTGTATTACGCCTTGGGTTTCTTTTGCTTTCTCATAATCCTTATAATATTTTGCTCCTAAAAAAATTAATATTCCTATTATTGCAATAATTAAAACAATTAATAATATTGTTAATACTTTACCATATTTACTTTGCATATTATCCTCTCCTATCTTTTGCACCTATTAATATATATTATATCACATTAGTTTAATATTATCTAGTGTTTTTAGAGGATTAAATAATTTAGTATGAAAGAAATGTGATAATGTCTTAAGTAAAGAAATGAGAAAATGTCCCAACTAATAAAATTTTGTTCTCCAAAAATGATATAATAATTATCATTTTAATTTAAGGGAGGACTTATGAGAAAGGTTGTGTTGACATTGAAAGAAAAACAAAAATATGATGTTATCAAAAAATTAGTTGAAACTAATGGCAATAAAGAACGTGCAAGGATTAAATTAGGATTAAAGAGTATTCGCCAGATAAATAGATTAATTGCTGGATACAAAGAATATGGTAAAGAATTTTTCATACATGGTAATAGAGGTAGAAAACCTAAACACGCTATCTCAATCGAATTGAAAGATACAATTGAAACTCTGTATCAATCAAAATATTTTGATTGTACATATACTCAATTCACAGAGTACCTAGCAGACAGAGAGCATATATTTTTATCTGTTGCAGAAGTTGGACAAATATTAAGAGAAAAATATATTCTATCTCCTAGAACTCGTAAAGCTACTAGGAAAAACTTAAAGAAAAAACTAATTACTCAAAAACAAAATGCTAAATCTAAAAAAGAAATATCTAAACTACAAGCAAGTATCGTAGCTATTGAAGACTCTCACCCTCGACAACCTAGATGTATATACTTTGGAGAAGAAATTCAGACCGACGCTTGTATACATCTTTGGTTTGGTAATATTAAAACTGCTTTACACGCTGCTATTGATGATGCTACTGGTCAGGTTGTTGCTGCATACTTTGATAATCAAGAAACTTTAAATGGTTACTACAATATTTACTATCAAATTCTAACTAATTATGGTATACCTTATCTATTTAAAACGGACAAAAGAACTGTCTTTGAATACAACAAAAAAGGTACTACCTCTGACGAAGATAATACCTTTACACAATTTGCTTATGCCTGCAAACAGTTAGGCACTAGCATTGAATGTAGTAGCGTACCTGAATTTAAACCTCGTATTGAAAGACTTTTTGAATCTTTCCAATTAAGACTAATCCCCGAACTACGATTAGCCAATATTACTACAATTGAGGAAGCCAATAGCTTTTTACCTACTTTCTTAAAAAAGTACAATTCAAAGTTCGCTCTATGTATAGATAATACCAAATCTGTATTTGAAAATCAACCTTCTGAACAAAAAATCAATCTAACTTTAGCAGTTTTATCAAGAAGAGTTGTTGATACCGGACATTCCATATGCTTTAAGAAGAAATATTACAGAACTGTAAATTCCGTTGGTACACCAATATATTTTGGTAAAGGAACTAAATGTATGGTAATTGAAGCCTTTGACAAATCTTTGTATGTAACAATTGAAGATAATATATTTGCTTTAGAAGAAATACCTGAAGTACAGACATATTCTGAAAATTTTGATGAGGTTCTACCTACTAAACCAAAGAAAATTTATATACCAAGGATGACTCATCCGTTTAAAAGGGATTCTTTTGAAAAGTTTATTGAAAAACAAGTTCTAAAGTTTCAAAAAGAACTAGAAAATGTTTCATAAAATTTAGCCCTAAAAACTAAATTTTAGGGCTAATGTTTAAAAAATTTCGGGACATTTTCTCAAATCATTGACAATAGCTCCTTTTGTCACATTTTATCATTTGTAATTTTATGTGTCTATTTTTATTTCAAAGTGCATCACTTAATTTTATCATTTATACATCAATTTTCGTCAATAAAACATGCTCCACATTTACATTATTAGCTTTTACTACATTGTTGTTCCAAACAATTTCGATAAAATCTCATTGCAAAAAGGCTTGAAACATTATAAGACAAGCATTTTTAAAAAGTAAAACGCAAAAATAGCAAGTCATTTACAACCTGCTATTTTTATATGTTATTCAAAAAAGTAGCAAAAAGTCGGCGAATTTTAATCTATGCCAAATTTTTAGTTAAAATATATATTTGATTTTTACTTGTGTTTTTCTTTTTTTCCTAATAATCCACTTTGCTCTATTCCTGCAGCTTCTTCCTTTTCTAATGTCGGTACATTTATGGTTGTTACTCCTATTTGCTGTGTACTTATTGAATATGTTGTTTTGCAGCACTCCATATATTGCAATACTTGATTTTCCCTTTGAGTACTAATTCTACCTTGTTGCTCACTCAATTTGTTTTTACACATATTAGGGATTCTTTGAGAAATGCTCTCAGCTTCTTTTCTTGTTCTTCCCCCTTTTAAGCATCTTTGTATTTCATTTTCTGTAATTTTATCAATTTCTTGTTCATAAGCTTGTACTTTTTTATTATATATATCAATTATTTGTTCCAATCCAGGCAAATACATTTTATTTTTTTCATCAAACAATCCATTTTTTTGTAATTCTACTATTTCCTTACTATATTTAATAAATTTACTTTCTATGTTCTCATTAATTTTTAAAGTATCTTCAAGTTTTTTAGCATATAATCCATATATACTATTATAAATATTAATAAAATCTTCATCTGTTGTTGCTTCTTCAATTTGTTTATGAAATTTCAAAAGTATATTCTCCTTTGAATTTCTTCCATCGTTATCTTGAAATTTTTCATATAATAGATTATATTTTCTATTTCCTAATAAAGCAAACAAGGTACTATATAAATTATCCTTTATACCATTTTTTCCAACATGTACTTTATAATTGCCATCTATACTAATCAAGTTGGTCTTATTTTCTCTTTGTGTACTAATTATTTTTCTAGATATTTTTTCTCCATCTTCAACAAATTTGAACGGATTATCTGCAGTATAATCTATATTTTCTAACATTTGCATTACTTCAGGATTTTCTAAATCTAATTCTTGTAACATACTCTTAAATTTATCCTGTATTTTACTCATTGCTTGTATATAATCAAGGTCTTGCATTTTTGATATATCCGTATTCCACACCATTTGTTCTTGCATATATTTTATTTCCGAATAAATCTTTTTTGCTTGTTCAAAATCTATATTTTCAATACTTTCCATCTTCTGCAAGTAAGCATTAAAGCAAGTTTTCATACAACTTTGTAACGCAGTTAATGCAACAGATGGATTTTTTTTTGCATTATCTGAAACCATTTTCGTATCCATTATAATTTTCAAATATGGATATTTATATTTTTCACTCTCTTCACTATTTAATGAATTTGCATATTTTTCATCAAATTCTTCTAGCATTTCGGGATAAGAATAATCAGTCTGATATTCTCCTGTTTGTAAATACATTTCTAATAATTTTTCTTTTGGTATTATACATGAAATCATACTTGCAATATTAATATAGGAATCATAAAAAGAACCAGATGATAAGCTTTTTGTAAAATACCCATCTCCCCAATCCCAAAAGTTCTCTTGCATATCTTTTAAATGAGTTTGACTATTAAACCATTCTGTCCACATTTCAACTGGACTATCCTCAAAATCAAATCTGCTATTTACAAATGTTTCAAAATCTGTTAATAAATCTTTTAACCTTTCCGGTGCATCTTTCCATCTCTTTTTATAATCTTCCATCTTTTTGGTATATAATTTTTCCAAATAGCCATTTTGTTGCAATTGAGCAATATATCTTTGTGGAATATGTTGTAAAGACTTTTCTCCATCACTGGCAGAATTATTATAAACATGCCACATTTCATGTTTTAATACCGCTGATAATTGGTCTGTTTCAGTATATCTCACTCCCTTTTGAGCATGTGCAGTAGCAATAGGTGCAAAATAGTATAACATGTTTTTTTCCACTTTGTCTGTTATACTTTCTATTATTTTTTTTATATGATCACTATGTTTATCTCCATACATCTGTCTAAATTCGTGATATGCTTCGTTTAATATGTCATATACTATTGGATCTAAACCACTATCCTTTGAAATTATATCTTTCTTTTTATCACTCATAATACTTCCTTATCTTTTATTTATAATATTTTTAATAAATTCAACTAATTTCTTGACTAATTTTTCTTTTTTTACTTTGGTAGGCAAATTGATACTAGTAATAATTTTATTAACCTGTTTATCCTTAAATATATTATTTGGATTATATTTTTTGCTTTTTTCTTCTTCTATTTTTTTTAGGTCATACTCTTCTTTAGCTTTAATTTTCTCTTTTTGATAGGGCGTTGCCCAATAATCTTTAAATATATTTGCAAGAACAGCTTTTGTTATATCAGACATTTCTTGTTCTTCGAATTGCTTTGTTTCATCAATTTTATATTCATACTCCTTATCCATATTAGATTTATAAAATTCTAATTTTTCTTGTGGTATTTTATCCACATCAGATTTTGGTACATAACTTAATATAGTCATTACCTCTTTATAAGCTATTGCATATTCTTTTGTTATCATTTAATCAAACCTCTTCTTTATAAGATTATCAATGTCCCCAAAGATAGGAGAAAAATAATATATCATTAGTTTTTATTTTCAATTTCTTTATTTAACTTGTGTGTTAAAATCTTTTGTCTAATTATATTTCCTATATATATTACTATAGCAACAATTACATATGAAATTAATATGTCCTTAATCTCTAGTTCATAAATATATGCAGATGTTCTTATCTTTGTCATATTAAAAATTTGTACGTGATTATTTATGTATGCTTCATATCCTAAATTCGTGAAAAGTACCAAACCAAATACAATTAAAAGTGAAATAATTAGTTCGATAATTAATTGTTTACCTTTTGCTCTTTGTATAGAAATTATATAAATTATAGCACCTGTTGATACTCCTATTAAAATTGATAATGTGTATACTTTTATAATTCTATTTGTAAAATAATTTGCTATTTGCATAAGGTGCATCATTTCTGCAGGGTATTTTTCTCCAAATAATGCTCTTTCTTCTTTATACTTTTCTTCTAATTGCTTAACATTATCTTGATTGTTTTCGCCAATTTCAATTAAATATTTTGAATTCCTATTTATACTAAGTATTTTTTCCGTTTCTAACCATTGAGGTACTGTATCCACTAATAATACTGTATTTCCAACAAATATCGAAACTATAGTTGTGCATAAAATTGTTAATAATAACTTTTTTAATGAAATTTTTCTTTCTTGTTTTTCCATTCTACATCCTCCTCTCTTTTAAAAACCTCATAATTTCCGTTGTTCTTCTCTTTGAGACATCTTCCTCTGTTCCGTCTTTGAATTTAACTTTAATTTTTCCAACAATGCTAGTATTAAAGCACTTTACATGATTTATGTTTATAATTGCAGAATTTGATATTCTAACAAATTCTTTTGTAGGTAGAACTTCTTCAAGATAATACAATCTTTCTTTTATTTTATAGATACCATCTTTTGTTTTGCAAAAATTGTTTTTTTCTTCACCAAAAAATAATATTATATCTGACACATTAATTATAAAAATATCATTGTCTTGCATTGCTACAATTTGTTGTATAGATTTTAAAGATTTAGATAATAATTCGTTTTCTAGTGTTTGAACAATTTCATTTCTTTCCGGCGCATTTATGCAAATTTCAATATCTTGAAATTCACTTGATATATTTGTACGTACTTTAATATTCATTTTCTGCCTCCTTGATATTATTATAACAAAATTTGATTTTATTGAATATACTTTTACATGTTTTGCTGATAGATGTAACTATTTTTTAGATAGCTGACCAAAAACGCTGAAATTTTGGTGCATTATAAAATATATTTTGTTGAAATTCTTATTTAGCAAGGAAGTATTTTTGATTTTGTATTCGTGTAAAATATATCTAACTTGCTCATTGCCCTCGTAATAGCAACATATAATAGCTTAATATCTAATGAATTATTACTATATCTTTCATTATTGGCATTTGCAATTATTACACAGTCAAATTCCAGTCCTTTTGCTAGATATGACGGAACAACTGATATTCCTGCATTATATTTTGAGTCTTTTCCCTGTATCAATTTTACATCCTCTCTTATCTTACTTATCTGTTTTTCAATTTCTTTACACTCTTTTATGTCTTTTCCTATTATGGCAATTGATTTATAACCGTTTTTTTTGTGTTCCATTATTCTTTCATTAATATTCTTTATTAGTGAGCCTTCTTCTATATGCTTGCAATAAACGGAGTTTTTCCTGTCTATGACTGGCTCACCCAAAACAATAAATTCTTTTTCGTAATCTGGAAGATTATTAATAACTTTGTTTGCAATTTTCATAATTTCTTTTGTAGTTCTATAAGTTTTTTTCAATGTAGTATATGTAACACTTACGTCTTTAAATTCAACATCTATAAATCTTTTCCAATTTTCAATTCCTCTGTAAAAATGTACTCCCTGAGCTATATCTCCCAAAATTGTCATAGAATTGCTTTTTAAAATACTTTTTAGCACGTCAAATTGAAACTCCCCATAATCCTGAGCTTCGTCTATTACAACATGCTTTATTTGGCATTTGTCCTTTATACCAAATGTTTTATATTGAATATACATGAGTGGAGCTAAATCTTCAAATGCAAACTCGTTGTTTTTTATATTTACTAATGTAGTATCTTTTAAATATTGTGATACATCATCTGCATTGTCGTTGAAAATATATTGCATAAAATAATTTTCTAAAAAGTCCTTATAATACTCTATACAATCTTTATTTTGTATTTTATTCAAATACTCTTTTATGATTTTCATATACTTTTTTTCAACCATTTCTATTTCTTTAGCATATTGTTCGAATACTTGTATACGCTTTTCTCCCTGTAGATTTTCTATAGCTCTGGTTCTTTGATTTTTTAAATTCTCTATAATTTCTTTAGATTTTTTTCTAAATTCTGTTGCCAAATGTTTTTCTATCTCATTTATTCGGTTTTTAAAATTATAATTACTATATGTTTTTAAAAACAATTCATTAATGTCCTTATAGTTCATAATGTTATATCCGTTATATTCAAAGTTTTCTTTTGGTATATATTTTTGTTCAACTTCTTTTAAGTATCTGTCAATATATATTTTAAATTCAATTGATGACTTAAACTTTGATTCTTTTAGCACAATATCTATTTTTTCTTTATATTTTCCGTCTATCATATTATCTACTATCTGCACTAGTTTTTCATTGCTGTCCGGAATTTTTAATTTTTTCCCTATTACGTCATATGCAAAATCCTCAAAAGTATATTGTTTAACATCATTTACCCCTAAATCTGGTAGGATACTAGAAATATAGTCTAAGAAAAACCTATTTGGTGCAATTATCATAAATTCTTCTGGTTTAAATTCCTTTTCATAATTGTATATTAAATATGCTATTCTATGAAGTGCAATAGTCGTTTTTCCGACTACCCGCAACGCCTTGAACAATTAATGGTTTATTTATTGGTGCCCTGATAATTTTGTTCTGTTCATCTTGTATAGTAGCAACAATATTTTTCAACCTATCATCTGCTTTTTCCTCAAGTGCATTTTCTAATAATACATCATTACCCGTAACATCTATATCAACATACTTTTTAAGTTTTCTTTCTTCTATTATAAATTGTCTTTTTAAAAATATTTCTCCAAATATTTCTTCATCCAATACCTTATAACTTGCTTTTCCTATTCTTCCTTCATAATACAAATTTGCAATTGGCGCTCTCCAATCAACTACAATTGGTTCCAATGTTTTACTATCTATTATTGATATTTTACCTATGTAGAAACTTTCTTTTTTTCTATTGTTCTCTTTATAGTCCATTCTTGCGAAATAAGGCTTTGTCCTTATCTTTTTTATATCATTTATTTTTTTAGCATACATTTGCATTACAAATCCTTTTGCTATATCATTTACATTATATGAGGTTGATAATCTACTTTCCATTTGTTTTTCTTCCTCGTCAATTCTAAATATTGTCTCTGCCAACTTTTTTTCTTCTTCAATAAATATATCTTTATCCATTTCAACCTCCCCAAATTTTTCTTTTTTCAATTTATTATAATATAATATAATGTTTTTATCAATTGAATTTATATAGAACAAAAACGGAGACTTTATAATTTTATAATCTCCGTTTTCGTCTATTTTCTATTTTGAAAATTCTTTTTCTATTTCTGCTAACTTTTCGTCAGCATCTTCTGCGCTTTCTCCTTTTACACCTATGTAGAATTTAATTTTTGGTTCTGTTCCAGATGGTCTTACAGCACACCATGCATTGTCGTTTAAATAATAATATAGCACATTTGATTTAGCCATTCCTGTTGAAGTTTCTTCTCCTGTTTGATTATTTTTTATTTTACCTGTTAAGTAATCTCCCACAGATAATACATTGTATTTTCCCAATTTTTTTGGCGGATTATTTCTCATATCTTCCATCATTAATTTTATTTTTTCAGCGCCTTCTATTCCCTTATGAACTATTGAAAAATTCTTCTCCTTATAATATCCATATTTTTTATACATATCATTCATTTGATCCCATAAAGTTTTATTTTGCTCTTTATAATATGCAGTCATCTCGCTTAACATCATTACAGCAACTATTCCGTCTTTATCTCTTGCATGTGTTCCTATTATGCAACCATAACTTTCTTCATATGAGAATAAACAATTATAGCTGTTATTATTTTCCTCAAATCCTCTAATTATTTTAGCTATATTTTTAAATCCTGTTAATGTTTCAAACATTTTAACCCCATAATGTTCACAAATTGCATCAGTTAAATTTGATGAAACGATTGTCTTGATAACAGCACTATTTACCTTTAATTCTCCTCTACTTTTTTTCTGTGATAAAATATATTCTGCTATTAAGTTTCCAGTCATATTTCCTGTAAATTGTATATATTCATTAGTTTTTACATCTTTTACGTAAACTCCTAATCTATCTGCATCTGGATCATTTGCCATTACTATGTCTGCATCAACCTCTTTTGCAAGCTCCAATGCTAATTTAAATGCTTTTCCTTCTTCTGGATTTGGGTAATCAACCGTTGGGAAGTTTCCATCTGGCTCTTCCTGCTCTTTTACAATATATACATTTTCAAATCCTATTTCTTTAAGTACTCTTTTTACTAACATTCCACCTGTGCCATGTAATGGTGTATATACTATTTTTATTTCTTTTTGCATTTTTTCTATTATATCTTTATTTATAACTAATTTTTTTAATTCTTCAATATATCTATCATCTATTTCTTTTCCTATTATATTATATAATCCTTTTTCTTCTGCCTCTTCTTTTTTTATTGTTTTAATAGTTGATAAATCTGTTATACTGTTTACCTCTTGTATTATTTCTGCATCTATAGGTTCTACTATTTGTGCTCCATCATCCCAATATACTTTATATCCATTATATTCTGGTGGATTATGGCTTGCTGTTATAACTATTCCTGCAATACAGCCCAACTCTCTTACGGCAAAAGACAATTCAGGCGTTGGTCTTAATGATTCAAATTTATATGTTTTTATTCCATTTGCATTCAAGCAAAGTGCTGTTTCTTCGCTAAATTCATCTGACATTCTTCTAGAATCATATGCTATTGCAACCCCTTTTTCTTGTCCGCCTTTTTTTATTATATAATTTGCTAATCCTTGTGTTGCTTTTGTAACAGTGTACTTATTCATTCTATTAGTACCCATTCCTATAATTCCTCTTAAGCCTGCTGTTCCAAATTCTAAGTCTTTATAAAATCTTTCTTTTATTTCTTCATCGTTTCCTGCTATTGCTTTTAGTTCCTTTTTTGCTTCTTCATCTATAACCGAATCATTTATCCAGTTATTATATTTTTGCATATATTCTTCCATTTATATAATATCTCCCTTTCTTAATGTTTTGCAAAATAATCCATATATAATTTTCTTGCTGTTTCTGGGCTATCAACACCCTCTGCATTTTTTACAGGTGCAAATTCTTCTTCTCTTTTCACTCTCATAACTAGCATTTCTGGAATAGATGAAAATGCATCAAATATGAATGCTTCAAATTTATATGCGTTTGGCTCTGTTGGATTTATAACATTGCCTTTTTCATCCATATAGCTTGCTTTTTTAAATGCAACATGATAAGGTAATTTGTCTTTGGCTAATTCCTCTAAAATTTTTATATTAAATTGATTACAAAGAATATGAGATTCCCCAAATAGCAACTCTCCATTCTTGTCAACTGCTTCTGCTAGCTCATTAGATATTTCTGAGTATTCTATAACACTTGGTTTACCATCCTTTTTACAAAAAACACCTACTTTTTCGTGTGCATTTGCTTTAACAACACTTTTACCTGCAGCTAATACTTTTTTCTCTACCGAAAGACCTATTAATACAGGATCTACCATTTTTACTAAAACATTGTCCACGCCACCTATAAATACCCATTCTATACCTTTATTTTGCATCTCAAATATAATACCATTTTTTCTCATTGCTTCAAAAATAGCTCCATGTCCTGCTCCTGCTTGTTTTATTAATCCATTTTCATTTAATAAGATTTTGCCTTGCTTGTCTACCATTGGCATTTTCCCTTGTATAAAAAATTTTATAGCTTCTTTTGGATAGTCAAAGTAGTTATTTTCCTCAAAAAATTTAACTGTTTCATCATTATTTTCGTCGCTTGTCATTATATACCATGGAACTACAACATCATATTGTTTTTTAGCTAATTTTAGAGTGTCACATAATATCTCAAAAATTGATTTGTGTGATTCCAATCCTAGGTCAAACGTTCCTTTTGGTCCATTGTGTCCTAATCTAGTTCCCTGTCCTCCTGCCATTGTTACAGCTGCAAGTTTCCCTTTTTTTATTTCTTGAATTCCTATTTCAGAATACTTCCTTAACTCTTCATCAGAAAGCTTTGCCTTTTCGACATGATCTATTGGCTCAATTTTACAATTTTCAAATTTAACCTTATGTTTTGTTTGTTCATATAATTCTGCAATCTCTCCAAAGTCTATTGTTAATATATCATTTAGTAGAACATTCTTATTTTCTTCTGATAGATTTTCATAATTTTCTAATAAATGCTCTTGACCATATTTTTTTAAAATTTCCTTTGTTGCCAAAAGTTTTTCTTCCATATAATTTCACTTTCCTTTCATTTTTTTCTTTTCATATTTTATATCATAAAAAAATATTCGTCAATTATATTTAGTAAGATATTATACTATGCTTTCTTCGCTTTTGTTTTTCCGTAGTCTTCAAACACTTCTTGTATTTCCTTTTCTCCAGATGTATTTATCATTTTATCATGTGAATCTAATATTGCTGTTATATTATAATTAAACTCTGTTATTTCATAACAATTTATTATTTTAATTTCATTTTGTATTCTATTTTTTTGCAACCATTTTTCTATATATTTATTTACCATATCCATATAATTCTTTTTTCCATTTACCAATATTATGTAGTTTTCCTTTGTTTTTGCTATTATATTTAATTTGTTACTAATACTAGTATATTTTCTTGCCATACTTTGTTTCCAATCTATTCCTAATATTTTCTCTTCATTTTTTAAATTTAATTTTTTTATTAATAATTTTATATTCTCTTCTATACCTTTTTCTAATATTGTAATTATTTTATAATTATTATTTATCTCTTTACTTATATAAGGAAGAACCATTGTTGTTAAATGCCACTCGTTTATGCAAAACCCACACAATTTTTTAATATTGCTCATATTATTTTCATTCCTTTCAAGCTAATTTACTGTTGTTTATTATTAATGTCTTTTGGTAAATTTTACCATTTATGGTGTTTATAGTCAATGCGTTTTTCCAATAATCGTGTACTTTATTTCGACATATATTTTTTTTGGTATTTATGTATATTTTTTAAAATAAAGTTAATAATTTTACTATACATACTATTATTTCAAATGGAGGTTGAATATGAAAGAATTATTTAATATTTCTAATTTAAAAAGATTTTTGGTATTAATTATTTTATTTAGTATATATGTGTTTATTTGTGCATTTTCATATGTTAATGCTGTATCAGCCAATATATCTAATAGTGTATTTAGATTACATGTTATTGCTAATAGTGATTCAGCAGAAGATCAAAATTTAAAATATTTAGTTAGAGATGCACTTATAGATTATATGAATTCTGTATCTAAGAATTCTAATTCTAAAGATGAAGCACTTTCTATAGCTTATCAGCATAAATCAGATTTTTATAAAATAGCAAAAAAAGTAATTAATGACAATGGATATGACTATAATGTAAATATTAGCATTGGAAATTTTGCCTTTCCAACCAAAAACTATGGAGATATTTCTTTACCTGCAGGTTATTATGATGCATTAAAAGTCGAAATAGGAAATGCCAGCGGACAAAACTGGTGGTGCGTAATGTTCCCTCCTCTTTGCTTTGTCGATATAAGTACAGGCATAGTGCCAGAAGATTCAAAAGAGACTATTAAAGATAGTTTGCACACTGAAGAATATAATTTGATAAATAATGCCCAGACAGCTGATGTAAAGTTTAAGTTTAAATTATTAGAATTTTTTCAAAATATTAAATTAGCTAACAATTAGACTTTTTATTACTGTTTAATATGTTTCAATATTTGTAGATAATATAATTCTAAAAACAATTGTCTGGTAACTATTATTCTTTTTAAATTAAGTTAGTATCTTGTAAAAAATTTTCTTTTATGTTATATATATAGATAGAGTTTTACTCTATCTTTTTATTGTATAAATATTGGAGGGAATACATTGGATAAGTTCGTTATAAAAGGGGGCACACGCCTAAAAGGAGAAGTTACAATAAGTGGTGCCAAAAATGCTGCTGTTGCAATATTGCCAGCTACTTTATTAATTAATGGTGTTTGTACTATTGACAATCTACCAAATATAAGTGATGTTAAAATATTTTGTGAAATTTTAACAAAACTTGGTGCTAAAATAACATGGAATACACCAAATGAGATTACTATAGATACCAGAAATATTGATTGTACAAATGCACCATTAGAAATGACAAGTAAATTTAGAGCCTCTTATTATCTATTAGGTGCTTTGCTTGGAAGATGTGGATGTGCTGAAGTAGGAATTCCTGGTGGCTGTAATTTGGGAGCAAGACCTATAGATCAACATATAAAAGGATTTGAAGCATTAGGAGCTAAAGTAGATGTAGGACAAGGTAAGATATCAGCTAAGGTAAAAAAATTAGTTGCAAATTCAATTTACATGGATATTGTATCTGTTGGTGCTACAATTAATGTAATGTTAGCAAGTGTTTTAGCTGAAGGTACAACTACTATTGATAATGCTGCTAAAGAGCCTCACATTGTTGACGTTGCTAACTTTTTAAATTCTATGGGAGCAGACATCCGTGGTGCCGGAACAGACGTTATAAAAATAAATGGTGTAAAAGAGTTGTCTAAGGAGGGCACATATTCAGTTGTTCCTGATCAAATTGAAACTGGAACATTTATGCTTGCCGCTGTGGCTTCCAAAGGAGATATATTAATAAAAAACTGTATCCCAGAGCATTTAGATTGTGTTACTGCTAAAATATTAGAAATAGGTGGAGTTGTTGAAGATTTAGGAGATTCTATAAGAGTTGCTTGTAGCAAAAGGCCAAACAGAGCTACTGTAAAAACTTTACCATACCCTGGCTTTCCTACAGATTTACAGCCACAAATGGGTGTTGTTCTTTCTATTGCTGAAGGCAATAGCACTATAAATGAAAGCATTTGGGATTCTAGATTTCAATATACAAATGAATTAAATAAAATGGGTGCAAAGATTACGGCTCAAGGTAAATCAGCTTTTTTTGAAGGTGTTAAGGAGTTGTCTGGTTCTCCTGTGTACGCTACAGATTTAAGAGCAGGCTCAGCCTTGATAATGGCTGGAATTATCGCCAAAGGAGAAACTCAAGTATATAATATAGAGCATATTGACAGAGGTTATGAAAATATTGAGCAAAAGTTTAGAAATTTGGGAGCAAACATAAAAAGAGTTACAGAATAGTATAGCAAAGGAAGAATATATATGTTTAAATTTTGTAGTTTGTATAGTGGCAGTACAGGAAATAGTTTATTTGTAGAAACGCCTAATACAAAAATTTTAATAGATGCTGGAGAAAGTGCAAAAAAAATTGTTTCTGCACTTTCTAATATTTGTGTTGATATTGAAAATATTGACGCTATTTTAGTTACACATGAGCATTCCGATCATGTAAAAGGTCTTGGCACACTTTCAAAAAAGTATAACATCCCAGTTTATGCAAACAATGGCACTTGGCAAGCAATGCCTGTTCAAAGTTCTAAAATAGAAAATAGTAATAAAAGATTGTTTAATTCTAACAAATTATTTTCAGTTGGAGAATTAAAAATTTTTCCTTTTTCAATTCCTCATGACGCTGCAGAACCTTGTGGATTTAATATTTATTATAACAATAACAAAATTAGTATTGCTACAGATTTGGGGCATATTGATTCCAATATAATTAGTAAATTAGAAAATAGTTCTTTTATATTATTAGAATCAAATTACGATCCAGAAATATTAAAATGTTCATCATATCCTTACAATTTAAAGCAGAGAATATCTGGTCCATATGGCCATTTATCTAATATCTTGGCTGGCCAAGCCATATCATATTTAGCACAAAACGGCTTAAAAAGTGTAATGCTTGGTCATTTAAGTAAGGAAAATAATTTTCCTGAACTTGCATATAAAACTGTAATGAATGAATTAATTGAAAGTAACAAGGATTTTGACTATTCTTCTTTTAATTTGAGTATAGCTAAAAGATATGAACCTAGCCCCATTATTAAGTTAGCTTAATATATAATATATATTGTAGAGGAAACAAAGAGAAATAATAATTTATTCGGGGGCAAATATTTTTTATTTTATAAAGTCTCTAATACGGTTTTGGAAATGGCATACCAAATAGAAATTATTTCCTCTACAAGATTAAAAACAAATTAATTGATTTTTTTTAATACTATTTTGGATAAAAAATTTACAATTACTTTTTTGATTAAAAAATATATTGATAAAAATAATATGAATTCAAATAACATTTTTTATGTTCCTTCTAAATACGTTTTACATATATATATTACTATTTATTTTACGTAATGTCAATTAAAATTTCACGACAAAATTTGCCAAATTATTACAGATGAAATTATTCCAACTAAATCTGCCATTAATGCCGCAAATAATACAAACCTTGTTTTCTTTATTCCAACACAACTTGTATATACTGCTATCGTATATAAAGTCGTTTCTGTAGACCCCATTATCGTAGAAGTTATTAATCCTATTGTCGTATCCACCCCATATTTTTGCATGATATCTACTGCTACTGCCATAGAAGCACTGCCCGAAATCGGTCTTAACATCGCTAGTGGTAAAACTTGACTTGGTATTTTCAATAAACTTGTTACTGGAGAAATAATATTAATAATTAAATCTATTATGCCAGAATTTCTTAATGCTCCTACTGCCAAAAAAATTCCTATTAACGTTGGAAAAAGTCTAAAAACTATTTCTATTCCTTCTTTTGCGCCATCTATAAAAGTATCGTAAACTTTAACCTTTTGTATTACACCATACATAATTATTATTAATATTACTGTTGGTATAGCTGCAGAAGATATGTAATTTATTATTTGCATTCTCTTCGTCCTTTCCATACTATCTTTTATCTTCCCAATCTAATTAATACTTTTGCCGTAATAATTGATGCAAGTGCCGCAGTTATAGTTGCAATCCACACTGGAAAAATTATCTGAGTTGACATAGAAGAATTTAGTGAGTTTCTTATAGCAATTACATTTGTTGGTATAAGCTGAATTGAAGCTGTATTTATCAAAATAAACATTAACATTGAGTTTGATAAAATCATTTTGTTTTTATTATCTTTTTGCAATGTTTTCATTGCTTTAATTCCTAATGGTGTAGCCGCATTTCCTAATCCTAAAATGTTTGCTATCATATTCATAGAAATTTCCTCTTTTGCCTGTTCATTTTCTTTTAATTCTGGAAATAAAAAATTAATTAACGGCCTAAAAAAAATAGTTAATTTTCTAATTAATGTAGTTCTTTTAGCAATCTCCATTATTCCATTCCACAAACACATAGTTCCTAAAAAAGTAAGACATAAATTAACAACTTCTGTTAATGATGTAAAGATTCCATTACTAACATTTTCTATATTTCCAGAAAAAAAAGCATATATAAAAGATATAATAATAAATAAAGGCCAGATTATATTTAACATATTGCTCCTTTTGATTTTTTTATATATGTATTCATATATTTATAACTATATTACCTAAAAATAAAAGATATTGTCATCTTTTATTTCAAAGTAATTTTATTATATTAGCATAGAGTAGAAATTTATATAAGGTATTAAACTATAACAACATTATTTACTTATATTGCAGCTTCTAAATACATATTTTCTTTCGTTTTGCCCTGGGGAATAAGTTCAAATCTTAGTGTTTTTTGAACCGGATAAAGTTTACGTAAATTACTGTATAAATTAAACATATTTTTTCCTCCTTAATGTGTATTTTTAGTGTGTATATGTGTCAATCATGTGGTAAATATCTTTTTGTATTTTTTGAATTTTGTGTTATACTATTCATAAGTGATTCAAGTCCTTTCGTATATTTTTTTTTCAACAATTCAATTATACTACTTGAATCACTTTTTTTCTATATTTTTTGTTTCACATCAATTGTAACACTACATTTATATTATTTGTAAGTTTTTGTAAATTACATATTGCTTTTTCATTGATTTTATGCTATTATAATTATAGATTTTTTGTCGAATAATGTTGTTTTAAGGAGGATAAAATGAAGTCTACAGGAATAGTAAGAAGAGTTGATGAATTAGGAAGAGTTGTAATTCCTATTGAATTAAGAAATCAATTTGACATATCTGAAAAAGATCCAATAGAAATTTATGTTGATGGTTCTACGATTGTTTTAAAAAAGTTTGTACCTAACTGCATTTTTTGTGGTTCTGATAAGGATTTAACACAATATAGAGATAAACAAATATGTAAAAAATGTATTAATAAAATTTCTACAATAGATGAAAAATAGTGTCTTAGTGTCTTTAAGGCACTATTTTTTTAAAAATTTTTGATATATTTCGTTTTTATTTGTGTTTCTATCTTTGGCTATCTGTTTAATTATCTCTTTTTTTTCCAATCCTTTTTTTTCATAATATTCATATTGTTCTTCTAATGGCATTTCCTTTTTTGAACAATCTTCCTGTTCATTATCATTTAAGTCTAATAAGATTACATATTCTCCCTTTATTTCTTCTTTTCTTGAAATCAATTCACTTATCTTACCTCTTATGTATTCTTCATGTATTTTGGTTATTTCTTTTGCTAATATGCAATTTATGTCTCCTATATTTTCTAAGATATCGTTTAATGTTTTTAGTAATTTATGTGGTGCTTCATATAATATTATTGTTTTATTTTGCTTTGAAATCTCATTTAGCTTTTTTGTTCTTAACTTTTTATTAATAGGCAAAAATCCATAAAAAATAAATTCTTTTGTGTTAAATCCAGAACATATTAATGCATTTATAAGTGCACATGCTCCTGGTATTGGAATTATCTCTATATTATTTTCTATAGCTTTTTTTACAATTTCCTCTCCTGGATCTGATATCCCTGGTGTCCCAGCATCTGTAACTAGAGCAATATTTTCACCATTTTTTAATTTGTCAATTAACACATCTGATTTTACTTCCTCATTATGTCTGTGGTAACTGATTAAAGGCTTTGTTATAGCATAAAAATTTAATAATTTTAACGTATGTCTTGTATCTTCTGCTGCTATAACATCAACCTTTTCTAATACCTTTAATGCTCTTAATGTTATATCCTCTAAATTTCCTATTGGTGTAGCTACTAAATATAATCTTCCGTTCATTGTAATTCTCCTTACATTTTATTATATATTTTTAATATTTCTTCTGTATATTCTCCTCTTTCGTTGTAAACATATAATGGTTTGTCTATTTTTAGAAATTGACCTCCATTTTTCACAGCTTTTATTAGTATTAAATTTGGCTCTTTTTTTTCATATGGATGGACAAATCTTATTTCCTTAGGTTCTATTTTGTTCCTTCTTAACTGATATATTATATCTACAAGTCTTTCTGGTTTATGTACCATATATAATGTTCCTTTATCTTTGAGCATTATGTAGCTTATCTTTATAAAATCTTTCAATGTTGCGGTTATTTCATGTCGCGATATTAATTTCTTGCTATTTTCATTTGTTTTGCCTGTATCCATTTTCTTGTATGGCGGATTTGTTATTATAAAGTCAAAACTATTTTTATCAAATACGCTTTCTAGGTCCTTAATATTTTTATTAATAATTTCAAATCTGTTTTCTAGGTTATTTAATTTTATGCTTCTTTGTGCCATCTCTGCAACTTCTTGTTGTACTTCTATACCATATATTTTGCTTAAGTCTGTTTTCCCACATAATAGTATTCCAAGTATTCCTGTGCCAGTTCCCAAATCTAAACCTACTGTTCCTCTTTTTATATCTTTTGCATAATTTGAAAGCAATACGCTATCTATTCCAAAACAAAATCCATCTTTTCGTTGTATTATCTTTAAATCTTTATATTCTAAATCATCAATTCTCTCATTATTATTTAAATGCATTTTACTCTCGCCCCACTTTTAACCCATATGTACTATATATTATAATAAACTTTATTTATTTTTTCAATAAGATAAAGCATAATATATTTATTTACATATAATATATTAAAAAACTTTTAGGGAGCGATTTATTATGGATAAGAAATATGATAAAAAAGAAAAAATAAATTTTGCACTAAAAAAAGAGAACACTATTTGCTCTCTTTTCGAAGTAGAAAAATTTTTACGAAGTGGTACTAAGATCATAAATGGAATAAAACTATTCAATATATTAAAGAATTAATTTTGCTTTGTAAATAGCACATCAAATTTTATCTTTTCATCTTTAAATGATTTATTTTCTTCTCCGTTTATTAATATTTTAATTTTATTTACTTCTGTTAATTCGCACAATGTATTTACTATAGAGTACACAGTTGCCTTTTCCTTTTCTTCTCCACCTTGATGATTTTCTGTAAATTCTTTTGAAAAATCCACATACAAAATATCATTTTTTAATTCCACATTATTAATAATTGTACCATTTGGAATAGCAGATTGTAATTTGTTATTTTTTGGCTCAGCTATAAGCATTTCTATTAATATTTTATATGGATTATTTAATAATGTTTTTACATCTATTAATCTACCTTCTGGCATTAGCTCTCCTGTTTCTTTGTTTTCATAATACAAAGAAATTATTGTTTGTCGCATTTGCTCATCTGTTATCTCCTCTTGTGGCTGATATTCTTCTTCCATTTTTTCTTCTTTATTACTAATAAAAAAGTAAAATACACCCAATAAAATAATTATTAAAATAATAATTATTAATACTATTTTTTTATTCAAAAATAACACTCTCCCTCTTCTCTAATAAATAATTTATTAATTATTATTATAGACAAGTATTTTTTAGAACTCTTTTTTTAAAGTTCATTGTGTTTCTATTGCTTTTTTCCAATATAATCATTTGACAAATTATACATTTCAATATAAAATTGATAGTATCGAAAGGAGTTACTTTAATATGATAAAGACTTTACACGTAGGGTTAGATGTTGGCTCTACAACAGTTAAAATAATTGTAATGGATGAAAATTTAAATACCATATATACAGATTATAAGAGGCATTTCTCGGATACCAAAAACACTATTTGTAATGTGTTAGAAAACTTAATTATAATGTATCCAGATACTGAATTTACTATTGCATTGACGGGCTCTGGTGCTATAAGTGCTGCTAAATTTTTAGATTTACCTTTTATTCAAGAGGTTGTATCTTGCAAAAGAGCAGTTGAAAAATATATTCCAGAAACTGATGTTGTTATTGAACTTGGTGGAGAAGATGCCAAAATTATATATTTTGATAAATTCATAGAGCAACGTATGAATGGAACTTGTGCTGGTGGTACAGGTGCTTTTATAGACCAAATGGCAAGTCTTTTAAATACGGATCCAACCGGTTTAAATGAACTTGCTAAATCACATAAGCTAATCTATCCTATTGCATCGCGTTGTGGTGTTTTTGCTAAAACTGATATTCAACCACTTTTAAATGAGGGTGCAGCTAAAGAGGATATTGCAGCTTCTATTTTTCAAGCAGTTGTTAATCAAACAATTAGTGGACTTGCTTGCGGAAGACCTATTAGAGGAAATGTTGCATTTTTAGGTGGTCCATTAAATTATTTATCTGAACTAAGAAATAGATTTATTGAAACACTAAATTTAAAAGATAATGAGATTATAGTACCAAATGAGGCCCATTTATTGGTTGCTAAGGGTGCTGCTTTGGATTCTCTTAATTCACATACAATTACAATTGAAAAACTAAAAAGTAAAATTGAAGTTTTAAAATCATCTCATGATGATACTTCTAATCCATTGAATCCACTTTTTTCAATAGATGCTGAATATGATGAATTCAAAAAACGCCATGAAAAAGACAAGGTTAAAAGAGCTGATTTTAAAACATTTAAGGGAAATTGTTTTTTAGGTATAGACGCTGGTTCAACAACTACAAAATTGGTTGTAATATCTGAGGATGGCACTCTTCTTTATTCTTTATATGGAAGTAATGAAGGTAATCCACTTCAAAGCGTTATAAATATGCTAAAAAAATTATATGCGGAAAAACCTTCTGAAGCAATTATTCGCTTCAGTGGTGTTACCGGTTATGGAGAAAAACTAATTCAAACCGCTCTTAATGTTGACTTAAACGAAATAGAAACTATAGCACATTATACTGCTGCCAAAGAGTTTATGCCTAATGTTACTAGCATTGTTGATATTGGTGGTCAGGATATGAAATATATAAAAATGAAGAATGGCGCCATTGATAACATTATGTTGAACGAAGCATGTTCTTCAGGTTGTGGTTCCTTTATAGAAACATTTGCCAAAAGCTTAGGGCTTTCTATACAGGACTTCGTTCAGAGTGCTTTGGAAGCAAGAAGACCTGTAGATTTAGGCTCTCGTTGTACTGTCTTTATGAACTCTAAAATAAAACAAGCTCAAAAGGAAGGTTATAGTGTTGGCGACATATCTGCTGGACTTTCTTACTCAGTTATTAAAAATGCCATTCAGAAAGTAATGAAAGTAAGAGATGTAAAAAAACTTGGTGCACACATTGTAGTACAAGGAGGCACATTCTATAATGACGCTGTTTTAAGAGCTTTTGAATTAATTGTAGGCAGAAATGTAGTACGACCTGACATTGCTGGACTTATGGGTGCATATGGTGTAGCTCTACTTGCAAAAGAACAATACGAAAATAATTTAGATATGGACTATGTATCTTCCATATCTAATATAAATGAATTAGATAAATTAGAAATAAATATAACTCATATACGATGTCAAGGATGTGAAAATCATTGTCTGCTTACAATAAATAAATTTAGTAATGGTGCTAAATATATATCTGGAAACCGCTGTGAAAAAGGTGCTGGAATTGTTGATAAAACATTAGACAGACCAAACCTTATTAAATATAAATTTGAAAGAACTTTTAACTATACTCCATTAGAAGAAAAGAATGCACCTAGGGGAACAATTGGAATTCCTAGAGTATTAAATATGTATGAGGATTATCCTTTTTGGTTTACATTTCTTACCAACTTAGGTTTTAGAGTTATTCTTTCTGAGAAAAGTAATAGAAAAACCTATGAAAAGGGTATGGAATCTATGCCTTCAGAATCAGTCTGCTTCCCAGCAAAACTTTCTCACGGGCATATTATAGGACTAATTAACTCTGGTATAAAAACCATATTTTATCCTTGTATTCCTTATTCTAGAAAAGAATACCAAAAGGCTGACAACCATTATAACTGCCCTATTGTAATCTCATATTCAGAAGTTCTAAAAAATAATGTTGAAGAATTAAAAGATAAAAATATCAAGTTTTTAAATCCATTTTTACCTTTTGAACCCGATAAATTAGCTGAAATTATAATGAATTTACCAGAATTTAAAGAATATAATTTTACTAAAAAAGAGCTTTTGTCTGCTGCTAAAAAGGCTGAAACAGAGTATCAAAATTATAAAAGCGATATACATAATAAAGGACAAGAAACTTTAAAATTCATGGAAGAAAATAATTTAAAGGGTATTGTACTAGCTGGTCGTCCTTATCATGTAGATCCAGAAGTAAACCATGGTATTGATACTTTAATAACAAGTTTAGGTTTATGCGTTTTAACAGAAGATAGCATTTCAAATTTAACAGAAGCCAAACGTCCTTTAAGAGTTGTTGATCAATGGGTATTTCATGCACGTTTATATGCCGCAGCCGACTTTGTTGGTAAACATGACAATTTAGAATTAGTACAACTTAATTCATTTGGATGTGGCGTTGATGCTGTAACAACTGATCAGGTAGAAGAAATATTAACAAGTTATGAAAAAATGTATACACTTATTAAAATAGACGAAATAAATAATCTAGGTGCTATTAGAATTCGTATACGCTCATTATTGGCCAGTATGAATAAACGTATAAAGGATAATAATTCTTCAATGTGTAATGGTAATTATGAAGTAAATAAAAAAATATTCACAAAAGAAATGAGAAAAGATTACACTATATTAATGCCCCAAATGGCTCCAATTCATTTTGAATTTTTGGAATCTGCAATGAAGAATAGTGGATACAAAATGGAACTTTTAAGAGATTGCACTCAGCATACTGTTGAAACTGGTCTTAAGTATGTAAACAATGACGCATGTTACCCTTCTATATTAGTTACTGGTCAAATGATAGAAGCACTAGAATCTGGTAAATATGATTTAAATAAAACAGCTCTAATAATGTCTCAAACTGGTGGAGGTTGTAGGGCAACAAACTATATTGGGTTTATTAGAAAAGCTTTAAAAGATGCTGGATTTGAAAATGTGCCTGTTATATCATTTAATGTTGTTGGTATGGAAAAAATGCCTGGATTTAAATTAACAATTCCTCTAATTGAAAGGTTAATAAAAAGTTGTATTTATGCGGACTTATTGCAAAAAATGCTTACAAAAAATAGAGCTTATGAAATAAACAAAGGTAAAACCAAAGAATTATTTGACTATTGGATGGAAAAGTGCAAAAAATTAGTAAATAAATCTAGTATTAAAGAATTTAAACAGAGTATCTTTGACATTGTATCAGATTTTGAAAAAATTGAAATTGATACATCTGTTATAAAGCCTAAAGTTGGTATAGTTGGCGAGGTTTTAATAAAATACCATCCTTTTGGAAATAACTTTGTAGCTGATAAATTAGAGCAAGAAGGAGCTGAAGTTATACTTCCTGACTTTATGGGATTTATAAAGTTTATAGCAACACATAAAATTACATTTAATAAATTAATAAAAACAGATGCAATAAAGGCAAAATTATTCAAAACTGCAATTAAATTAATTGACCTTTTGGAGAAACCTGTTATATCTGCTCTAAATAATTCTAAGAAGGGATATTTATTGCCTTGCAATATTTGGAATTTAGAAGAAAAAGTAAATGATATTTTATCAATAGGAAATCAAACTGGTGAGGGTTGGTTCCTAACGGCAGAAATGATAGAATATATTGAACACGACATTCCTAATATTGTTTGCGTTCAACCTTTTGCTTGTTTGCCTAACCATGTAGTTGGTAAAGGAGTAATTAAAACAATAAGAAGCAAATTTCCTGAAGCTAATATAGCTCCTATTGATTATGACCCTGGTGCAAGTGAAGCAAATCAAACTAATAGAATTAAATTGATGATGACAGTTGCAAAAGATAACTTAAAAAATAAAAATAACATAAACAAAGCAATAAAAAAAGAAAATTATATTATAGATGAAAAAAATAAAATTTCCAATTAATTTTGGAAATTTTATTTTTTTATAATTTTATATTTGTTTCCTTTAAAAATTTTTTTGCTTGGTTATATCCCTCATTATATAAATAATCAATTTGACTTGTATCTAAAAGAGAAACTTTTTTTGTTTTTATTTTTATCAAATAGTCAGCTTCATGCAATTCATATGTTGAAAGTTCATGACATAGAATTGACAATGAATCAAATATAGCATCAACTATATTAGCCTTTTTTTTCTCTTTTAGTTCTTCTTCAAATGTAACGCAAAATACTTTATCTGCACCATTTTCTTTTAATCCTTTCCATGGCACATTTTCTCTTATTCCTCCGTCAACCAAATATGTATCATTATACTCACATGGAGAAAAAACACCTGGATATGTACAACTTGCTCTAACTGCCTTTCCTATGTTTATGTCATTTACATATATTATTTGGTCGGAATATCTTTGCCTTTTTTCAAACGATGTAAAAAAATAGATTCTTCCATCATTTAAATCAACACTCGGAATTAACAGGTTAGTTTCTATCTGATTAATATTCTCTATATTTTTTTCTTTACATATTTTATTTATTATCTTTTCTATTTTCTTTCCACTATTTAATCCATCAATTATAATCTGACCTCTAAATATTAATCCTAATATTAATTTAAAAACGTTTTTTGCATCTACATATTTAATTTGTTTACAATATTTTTTAAACCATAAATATATATCATCTGCAGAATAACCTATTGCTTTTAATATTGCTATTATACTTCCCGATGATGCTCCTGAAAGATATTCATATTCAACATTTTCTTCTTCAAGTGCCTTTAGAACTCCTATGTGTGCTGCACCTTTAACTCCGCCCTCCTGCTAAACATAATGCCAATTTCATATATATCACCCGTTAAATTATATTAATTATTATAAAATTTATTCTTATAAAAAATATTTTTATTATTTAATTAAATATTTTTTATTTTTATATTTAATTAATTTTATATAAATTATTTTTAATATTTATTTTTTTATATATTTTTTATTTAATTAATTTATTTTAAAAATTTTTAATTTCTTATTTTTAATAATATATTATTTTTATTATTTATAATTTTAAAAAATTATTTATTATTATTTTTATTAATTAATTATTTTTTTATTATTTAATTTATAATTTTTTTATTAATTAAATATTTTATTTTAATTAAAGAATTTATTTGTTTTTTTATTAATTATTTTATTTGTTATTTAATTTATCATTTTATTTTTTCACATTTTTTAATTATTTGTGGAAAATTGCTCTTTTATTTTTTTCTATTTATTTTTCTTGTATAATTTATTTATAAGAAAAAATACTTATTTAATATTTACACTTATTATTTCTATTATTTACTTTCAAGTCATCTTTTTTGAACTATGTAAACTCACTTATATAATTTTGCATTATTCTATATAATTTATTTTCCAGATTTCCCATTTCTAGGACTTTTTCCCTTGTTTGGTAATTTCTATTGTTCCATTTTTCAGGTGTACATAATTTTTGTTTTGTCTTTTTTAATTATCATCTTTCATATTTTTTATTTTAAATGTTCTCTTTAATCTAATTACTTTATATCATTTTTCTTTTTTAATAATTAAATTTATATTGTTATATTTTATATTAATTATACATTTCTATTTAATATTTTTTATATGATTTTTTTATTTATTTCTTATATAATTATTTTTTTATATTAAATATTTTTTATTATTTAATTAAATATATTTTATTTTTATATTTAATTAATTTTATATAAATTATTTTTAATATTTATTTTTT